>ERZ1645187.77-NODE-77-length-95011-cov-37.660253_pt1 | contig 95011 bp, 88 predicted proteins | sample MGYA00575352_ERZ1645187 | MGnify/ENA primary metagenome ERZ1645187 (study PRJEB40837, sample SAMN11349314) | freshwater sediment metagenome | isolation source: river sediment | host: Sediment | place: India: Wazaribad , New Delhi | collected 2017-02-21 ... | reverse complement strand
AGGTGCTCGTCCCGACCCGCGAAGCCGTTGAAAAGCTGATCTCCGCTCGTTTCGCCGCTGACGTCATGGGCGTTCCGACCCTGATCCTGGCCCGTACCGATGCCGAAGCCGCCAACCTGATCACCTCCGACTACGACGAGAACGACAAGCCGTTCCTGACCGGCGAGCGCACCCAGGAAGGTTTCTACCGCGTCAAGAACGGTCTGGAACAGTCCATCTCCCGTGGCGTTGCTTACGCTCCGTACGCTGACCTGGTCTGGTGCGAAACCGGCGTGCCCGATATCGGCTTCGCCCGTGAATTCGCTCAAGCCGTTCAGGCCGCCTGCCCGGGCAAGCTGCTGTCCTACAACTGCTCGCCTTCCTTCAACTGGAAGAAGAACCTCAACGACTCGCAGATCGCCGCCTTCCAGGAAGAGCTGTCCGCACTCGGCTACAAGTACCAGTTCATCACCCTGGCTGGTATCCACGTCAATTGGTACAACACCTTCAAGTTCGCCAAGGCCTACGCCGGCGGCGAAGGCATGAAGCACTACGTTGAAATGGTTCAGGAACCGGAATTCGCCGCTCGCGAACAAGGCTACACCTTCGTTTCGCACCAGCAGGAAGTCGGTACCGGTTACTTCGACGAAGTCACCACCGTCATCCAGGGCGGCTCCTCCTCTGTCAAGGCCCTCACCGGCTCGACCGAAGAAGAACAGTTCCACTAAGAAGCCTACCGCTTTGAATTGCTGCCATACCCGGCGGCACGAGGCCGGCGCTCACAAGGCGCCGGCCTCATCCATTTCAGCTCCGGCAAACCAGCCCCTCACCAGCTGACCACGCCTGCTAACCCTTGCGAAGTCCAACCAATACCACCCAAAGTTAGCGTTCCATTCCGCAGCATTAAGCACATGGCAAGTGCTCATCTCGTTGCGTAATTTTGAATTAGGCCGTATTACAATCGAGGATAAGACGCTATTCACAGCGGCCTTCTAAAAAGCGCGACATGGCATTCACCTCCAGAAGACAATCGGAAGACCCCCATTTATCTTCTGACGACCTCGAAGCCCCCTCGTTATCGGATTCGATAATATTTGGCGCGCCGATCTATGGCACCGATGTAGCGCAATCGGACGGCTCATTTGAGTCCATCAACTCCTCGATTAACGACAGCCGGATACGCCTGGCCGCCAGTGTCTTTGCCAACGCGCACGACGGCATCCTGATTGCCAATGCGGAGCGGACGATTCTCGACGTCAATCGCGCCTACAGCCGGATCACCGGCTTCCAGGCCGACGAAATCATTGGTGAGCGCCTGCTGATTGACGGTAGCGACACGCACCCGCCCTCTTTTTTTGAATCGCTCTGGGATGATCTCGACACGTCGGGATTCTGGCGTGGAGAAATCAATTCCACGCATCGGAACGGCCACACCAGGACGGACCTGGTATCGCTTTCTGCCGTTCGCGACGCACGCGGACTCCTGACGCATTACGTCGCGATATTCAGCGACATCACGACACTCAAGGAAATCCAGAAAAAATACGAACATCTTGCATACCATGATGCATTGACCGGACTCCCCAACCGTTCGCTGCTCTACGACCGGATTCAGCAAGGGCTGGCTCGACTGGAACGTCAAGGCGGCCATGTTGCCATCTGCTTTATCGACCTGGACAACTTCAAACCCGTCAATGACACCTTGGGCCATCAGATCGGCGACCAGTTGCTGATCGAAGTTTCCCGGCGCCTGGCCGACTCACTCCGGGGTGGCGATTCGGTGGCGCGACTGGGCGGGGACGAGTTTGCACTTGTGCTCTGCGACCTGAAGGACACCAAGGAAGTGCGCGAAATCCTTTCCCGCCTTCTGACCCGACTCTCGCAGCCCTACCGCATCTCCAACAACACAATATCCCTCTCCGCCAGTATCGGCTACACCGTGGCGCCGGCTGACTCCGGCGATCCGGACACCCTGCTGCGGCATGCCGACCAGGCGATGTACGTTTCCAAGCAAAGCGGCAGAAACCAGTACAGTCTCTTCGATACGGCTCACGATCGCCGGTTGCGCAGTCGCAATGAAACCCTCACGCAACTCTATCGAGCGCTGGAGAATGACGAGTTGCATCTCTATTACCAGCCAAAAGTCGATATCCGCCAGGGCAAGGTCGTCGGATTTGAAGGCCTCATCCGCTGGGCGCATCCAAAACGCGGCCTGCTGGGCCCCGCCGACTTTCTTCTATCGCTGGGCAATCATCCGGCATTGGTCGACATCGGCGACTGGGCGATCCGCAAGGCACTCAAGCAGATCGAGGCGTGGCGCGCTCAAGGCATCTGTTTGCCTACCAGCATCAACATCGCCGCCTGCCATTTGCTGCATCCCGAATTCGTCAACCGCTTGACCACTTACCGGGCGGAATATCCGGGTATCGAAGATGGGCAGCTGGAACTGGAAATTCTCGAAACCACAGCGCTTGAAGACATCGAACACGTCGCCAGCATTATCCGGGAGTGTCGGAGCCTGGGCGTCGATTTTGCGCTGGACGACTTCGGGACAGGCTACTCGTCTCTACTCTACTTGAAGCGCCTGCCGGCAAAGACGCTGAAAATCGACCAGTCATTTACCCGCGACATGCTGCAGACCAGCGAAGGGGCCAACGCCATCGCCGGCATCGTCGGCTTGGCCAAGGCTTTTCATCGCGATGTCATCGCCGAAGGCGTCGAAACGATTGAACAAGGGATTGTTCTGCTACGCCTCAACTGCGATGTGGTTCAGGGCTACGCCATCGCCCGGCCCATGCCGGCTGATAACATTCCCGAATGGACCAACAGTTACCGGCCCGACCCGGCATGGCGCGAAAGCATCGAAACCCCATGGCGGCGCAGCGACTTTCCATTGCTGGCCGCCGATATCGAGCAACGCCGATGGCTTACCGTCGCCAAGCTGGCCGCCGAAAATCGCGACCACAAACTTCTCTCTAAACACTTCCGCGACGATGCCAAAACGCCATTCCGTCACTGGATGGAAAACATCGCCTTCACGCGATATGCCGACTTACCCGAAATGGAAAAATTGCCGGCGCTGCTTGCTCATACAAAAGATGCCAGGCGCGAGTTGATCGAGAATCTATCGTCCGCCAATACCTCCGGCACCGAGAAACTGCTGAACAAGCACAAACAGAAAAGCCTCGCCCTCATTGCCGGCCTGCGCAATTTGCGGCTCGCCATTGCCAAATTGCAGTCTGAAAGCCCGCTGCCAGCAGAAAACGACTGATTGATTCCATCCCAAGCCAATTGGCTTTTTGCCACCTCCACCCACCACTCCGGCACACGCAGTTTGCCATTTGAACGAAAGCCCGGCGCCAGGCGATTCATGATCGTCCAACGCCCTTGAGACCCCATGAACTTCAGCAACTGGCACACCTACGACCACTACGGCTACGCACTGCTTGCCGTTGTCGGCACCTTTGGCGCCGTGGCCGCCATTCACTGGCTGATGCACCGCTCGCGGTGGGCGCCCTGGGTGCGGTCGCTGAACGGTGTCGTACCGCCCTTCATCAATATCATCGGCGTGCTCTTCGGTCTGACGCTGGCCTTTCTCGCCAACGATACCTGGAGCGCCCACGACCGGGCGATGAACGCGGTCTACAAAGAAGCGGATGCCCTGCGCAGTCTCGTCGTGCTTGCCAGCAAGCTTTCCGAACCGGAGCGCGCCCGCTTGCAGGCTGCGCTCACCGACTACGCCCAGGCCACCGTCGCCGAGTGGCCGCTACTTGGCCGACGTAGTGCCAGCAGCGAAGTCAGCGCCAAGGCCGACGATCTGCTGACCCTGATTGGCAGCCCGGCAATGGGCCGGGCGACAGGAGACAACGTTCAGGCGCTGATGCTGCGCAAGGTCACCGACATTCGCGACAACCGCGATCTTCGCATCGGTCTCAGCCAGACCCATATCAACCCGCTGAAATGGCTGGGCATGGCTTTTCTCGGCCTGCTGACCCTGCTCTCGGTTGCCGTCGTCCATGCCGAAAACCCACGTGCCGCCTACGTCGCCATCATGCTCTTTGCGCTGGCTGCAGCCCCCACGGCCGCCATCGTCCTGATTCAGGGCAACCCGTTCCAGCAGCCATCCTCGGTTTCGCCAGCGCCAATTGCTGCAGCCGTGGCCGCTCCCTGACCTGTTGCGGTCGATCCCGATTTATTGCCGATTTTCAATACGTCGCTGCTGAATCCAACCCACCGTGCGATGCCGGCCGGGACATACCAATTAAGTGCCGCCGTAGATTGCCGGCATAAAACTGGGCCATAATACCCAACACACCATCGTGCAAGGAGCACGAGGTTCGGGGAGGATATTCCACGTTGGGCACCTGCTCAATTGCTAGCGCAAAATCTTGCTGCGGGGCTCTGGGCGCCATTCTTTCCCGCGCCCTGGCCCGTTCGGGCCGGCTTGGCCTACTGCTCGTCGCCATCACCGTCGTCCTTGTCGCCTGGCCCATCGCGGCGGCACAAGGCGGCGACCCGCCGACAGTATCAATCGGCGTCATCGCCTTCCGCGACCTCGAGACGACCGCCCGCCAATGGGAGCCCTTGGGCAACTTCCTGAACGAGCGCGTCCCGGGACATCGTTTTGTCATCCGCCCCCTTTTCATCGACGACCTCAGCAAGGCTGTCGCCCAGGATGAAGTCGCCTTCGTCCTGACCCAGCCCGAGCACTATGTGATCCTGCGCGAGCAATATGGGCTCGCCGCTGTCGCCACCCTAGTCACCCGCGTCGGCGACAAACAGGTTTCGCGCATGGGCGGCGTCATCTTCACCCGCGCATCGCGCGACGACATCCGCGAACTGAATGACCTGCACGGCAAGCGCATCGCCGCGATCGCCGAACAATCGCTTGGCGGTTTCCGCGCCCAACAGTGGGTTCTCCACCAGTCCGGCATCGATATTGAGCAGTCCGCCAAAGTCCAGTTCACCGGCCCGCCGCAAGACAGGATCATCGACGACGTACTCGCCGGTCGCGCCGATGTCGGCTTCGTGCGGACGGGGCTGATCGAATCGCTGATCGACGAAGGCAAGTTAAAGCACAACGCGCTCAAGGTTATCAACCTCCGGCAGGAGCCCGGATTTCCACTGCTGCTGTCCACCGAGCTCTTTCCCGAATGGCCATTTTCAGCGCGACGCTGGGTACCCGATACGCTGGTCAAGGCAGTCACGATGGCCCTGCTGCAATACGGCACCGATGGCGCGCCGTCAACCAGCCGGATCGCCGGGTTCAGCCCGCCCGCCGACTACGCGCCGCTGGAAAGAATGCTGTACGCCCTGGGCGCCCACCCCGACCGCGCGGCACGCTTCAGCCTGCGCGACATCGTCGCAAAGTATCCGACCGAAATCGTCTCCGGGCTCGTTGCACTGCTTGCTGCCGCGCTTCTGGGTAGCGCGAAGCTTTACCGCTCCGGCCGCCGTTTCGCCACTGCTTTGCACGAACGTGCCAGCCTGCTCGACAGCCTGGGCGAAGGCGTATACGGGGTCGATCAGAACGGCCTTTGTACCTTCATCAATCCCAAGGCGCTGGCCATGCTCGGCTGGGAACGGGAGCAGATGATCGGTCGCAATCAGCATGAGCTGTTCCATTTCCAGCGCCCCGACGGCGCCCACTATCCAGCGACCGAATGCCCCGTGCACCAAACTTTGAAAGATGGCGAGCGGCGCGAAGGCGAAGAATGGTTCATTCGCGCCGATGGCATCGGCTTCCCCATTTACTTCACGGCCACCCCGATCGAAGTGCGCGGCCAGCGCGTCGGTGCCGTCGTCGCCTTTCGCGACATCACCGCTGACCGCCAGGCCGAAGAACAGATGCGTATCGCGGCAATCGCCTTCGAAACTCAGGAAGCCATCGCCGTCACCGACAGCCACGGGAAGATATTGCGCGTCAATGGCGCCTTCTCGCGGATCACCGGCTACAGCGCCGAGGAAGCGGTCGGCAACACCCCGGCCCTGCTCAAATCCGGGCGCCACGACGACACCTTCTACCGCGAGATGTGGCGATCCCTGAGCGAGAAGGGGCACTGGCACGGCGAAATCTGGAACATGCGCAAGAACGGCGAAATCTACCCGGAATGGCTGTCGATTTCCGCCGTCCGTAACCAGCGCGGCCGAACTACCCAATTCGTCGCCTCCTTCATCGACATCAGCGAACGCAAGGCGGCAGAAGACCACATTCAGTTGCTCGCCTTCTACGACCCGCTGACCCAACTTCCCAACCGCAGCCTGTTGAACGAGCGGCTGAGCAAGGCCGTCACTTCTACCAAACGGCGGCGCCATCATGCTGCGCTGCTTTTTATCGATCTCGACAACTTCAAGACGCTCAACGACAGCATGGGGCACGATGTCGGCGATCAACTGTTGCAGGAAGTCGCCCAGCGCCTGCGCGTGACCGTTCGCGCCACCGACACCGTGGCGCGCCTGAGCGGCGACGAATTCGTCGTCCTCTTTGAAGATCTCCCCGGCGACCTCAACGAAGCGATCCGCCAGGTAGACCATCTTGGCCACCAGATCCTGCATGCGCTCAGTCAGCCCTACGAGTTCGTCAGTATCGTGCATCATTGCTCGGCCAGTATCGGTGCCGTTCCCTTTTGCGACTCCGCCTGGACCGCCGACAGCCTCCTCAAGGCCGCCGACCTCGCCATGTACAAGGCCAAGGAATCCGGCAAGAACGCGCTCTGCTTCTTCGACCCCGCGATGCAGACCGAAGTCGAGCAACGCGCCATCCTCGAACGTGAAATGCGCGATGCCCTGACCTATCGCCAGTTCGTCATCCACTACCAGCCCCAGGTCGACCGTGATGGCCGCGTCCTTGGGGCCGAAGCGCTGATTCGCTGGCAACACCCGATTCGCGGCCTGATCCAGCCGGGCGAATTCATCCGCCTGGCCGAGGAAACCCGGCTCATCGTTCCCATCGGGCGCTGGGTGCTCGAAGAAGCCTGCCGGCAGCTCGCCGCCTGGCAAAGCCACCCGGCCACGGCGTCCTTCACCCTCGCGGTCAATGTCAGCCCGCTCCAGTTCCGCGACCCCGGCTTCATGGCAAGCATCGCCGAGACTCTGACGACAAGCGCAGCACCTGCCCGGCAGTTGAAGCTGGAGATCACCGAATCGCTGTTCCTGTCGGACATCGCCAACACCATTGAACGGCTCACGACACTCAAGCAGGAGATGGGCATCGGCCTGTCGCTGGATGACTTCGGCACTGGCTACTCGTCGCTCAATTACCTCAAGCGATTGCCGCTCGACCAGGTCAAGATCGACCGCAGTTTTGTCTCGGATGTCCACCTCAACCCCAGCGACTCCGCGATTGCCGCTGCCGTCATCGCGCTGGGCCATACCTTTGGCCTGGAAATCGTCGCCGAAGGCGTGGAAACGACCGAGCAGCGCGACGCCCTCGTCGCGCTCGGCTACGAACGCTTCCAGGGCTATCTCTACGGCCGCCCGGTGCCGATCTCGGAATTCCCCGTGGTCTGAAACGGCCTGTTGCGGTCGACCGCCAAAAAGGGGCCATTTTCAAATTTTCCGCGCCGCCTCAACGTAGTTCCCAGTAGCTTGGCCGGCTGTAGGTTTCCTTCAGCAGATCGATGAACAGCCGCACGCGCAGCGGCAAATGGCGGCGCTGCGGAAAGACCGCGTAAATACCCATTGGCGGCGCTTGCCAGGCGTCGAGCACCGAGGTCAGCGTACCTTCCTTCAAGTCCTGCCCGACTTCCCACAGCGAACGCCAGGCCAGGCCGCGCCCGGCCAGCGCCCATTCGTGCAGCACGGCACCGTCGTTGCACTCGAAAGTGCCGCCGACCTTGATCGTATCGACCACGCCGGAATCCGGATCGCGAAACACCCAGCCGCGCTGCTGGCCGAGCGACAAGCAATTGTGCGCCGCCAGATCGCCCGGCTCGCGCGGCACGCCGTGCGCCACCAGATAGGCCGGGCTGGCCACCACCATGCGGCGCATTTCGCCGAGGCGGACGCTGATCAAACTGGAATCGGTCAACTCGCCGATGCGGATGGCGCAATCGATGTTTTCGTTGAGCAGATCGACCAGGCGGTCGCTCAAATCGAGATTCACCGTCACCTCCGGATTGGCCAGCATGAAATCGCCGACCAGCGGCGCCACATGCCGGCGCCCGAAACCGGACGGCGCCGACACCCGCAACTGGCCGCTGGCGCGCACGCTGCCGAGCGACACCGCCGCCTCGGCATTGGCCAGATCGTTGAGCGTTTTCTGGCAATCCTCCAGAAAAGCCTGGCCCTCGAAGGTGATCGTCAGCTTGCGCGTCGTGCGCAGCAACAGCTTGACGCCCAGCCGCGCCTCCAGCGCATCGAGCCGGCGCCCGATGATGGCCGGCGTCACGCCTTCGTTGCGGGCTGCGGACGAAAGGCTGCCGCGCGTCGCCGCCGAAACGAAGGCTTCGATCTGCTTCAGGCGATCCATTCGATACTCAAGGTAAAAAATGAAATGATTTTACCCCCATTTTTCATCACTCGAAATCAACATAGAATTCGTCCTGTTCAAACATTCCCCTCACTCTTTCAGGAGCCTTCCATGAGCCTCAACCTGCCCCAGGGCGTGCAAATCACCGGCGATATCAAGCCGGGTTACGAATCCATCCTGACCCTTGAAGCCCTCGAACTGGTCGCCAAGCTGCACCGCGCCTTCGAAGCCCGCCGCCAAGAGCTGCTGGCCGCCCGCGTGGCTCGCCAGGCCCGCATCGATGCCGGCGAAATGCCGGATTTCCTGCCGGAAACCAAGGCCATCCGCGAAGGCGACTGGAAAGTTGCCCCGGTGCCGGCCGCCCTGCAGTGCCGCCGTGTCGAAATCACCGGCCCGGTCGAAGCCAAGATGATCATCAACGCCTTCAACTCGGGCGCCGATTCCTACATGACCGACTTCGAAGATTCCAACTCGCCGAACTGGGACAACCAGATTCAGGGTCAAGTCAATCTGTACAAGGCCATCCGCCGCGAACTGTCGTTCAAGAACGAAGCCGGCAAGGAATACAAGCTCAACGACAAGATCGCCACCCTGCAGATCCGTCCGCGCGGCTGGCACCTCGACGAAAAGCACGTGCTGGTCGATGGCCAGCGCGTCTCCGGCGGCCTGTTCGACTTCGGCCTGGTCTTCTTCCACAACGCCAAGGAACAGATCGCCCGCGGCGCCGGCCCGTTCTACTACCTGCCGAAGATGGAAAGCCACCTCGAAGCCCGTCTGTGGAACGACATCTTCGTCATGGCCCAGGATCACATCGGCCTGCCGCAAGGCACCATCAAGGCCACCGTGCTGGTCGAAACCATCCTCGCCACCTTCGAGATGGAAGAAATCCTCTACGAACTGCGCAACCACTCCGCCGGCCTCAACGCCGGCCGCTGGGACTACATCTTCTCGTGCATCAAGAAGTTCAAGAAGAACAAGGACTTCTGCCTGGCCCAGCGCGGCGCCATCACCATGGAAGTGCCCTTCATGCGCTCCTACGCCCTGGCGCTGGTGCAGGCCTGCCACAAGCGCGGCGCCCCGGCGATGGGCGGCATGTCGGCCCTGATCCCGATCAAGAACGACCCGGTCGCCAACGAAAAGGCCCTGGCCGGCATCCGTCACGACAAGACCCGCGACGCCAACGACGGCTTCGACGGCGGCTGGGTGGCTCACCCGGGCCTGGTGCCAATCGCCATGGAAGAATTCGTCAAGGTGCTGGGCGACAAGCCGAACCAGTTTGAGAAGCAGGTCGAAGGCTCCTTCGGCCCGGAACAGTGGCTCGACTTCCGCCCGACCACCCCGATCACCGAAGCCGGCCTGCGCAACAACATCAACGTCGGCATCCACTACCTCGGTTCCTGGCTGGCCGGCAACGGCTGCGTGCCCATCCACAACCTGATGGAAGACGCCGCCACCGCCGAAATCTCCCGCTCGCAAGTCTGGCAGTGGGTGGTTTCGCCGAAGGGCATCCTCGACGACGGCCGCAAGGTCACCGTTGAAATGGTGCGCCCGATGATCGCCGAAGAACTGGCCAAGGTGAAGGCCTTCGTCTCCGCACAAGGCGAAGACACCGCCAGCTACGACCAAGCCGCCGTGATTTTCGACGAGATGTCGCTGACCCCGGAATACCCGGAGTTCCTGACCCTGCCGCTGTACGAAGCAATGGCATAAACACCCGACCGAGGTGGAGAGAGACCAAAGCGCCAGGGCAACCCGGCGCTTTTTTGTTTGGCAGATGGGAAGCTAGCCCAGAACAAGTTCGCAAATTGCGAACCTATTGCGGTCAACCAGAAATTTCGGCCCATTTTGAAACTCCCCTGACCGGACAAACCCTTTCCCACAGGTCTTCACAAGAAGTGTTTCAGCCTTTATACAAATCGATCAACGAACTACAAGAATTGTATGAAACGCACCTCGCTTCTTGACAGCACCAAGCAAGGCTCGGAAAATCAGAAAAAGTTCGCAGTTTGCGAACTGCGAACCAAGCAACCCACTGCTATGAACCTGAACCCGCAATTCCTCAAGCCACAGGATGTACTTTTCCTGCTCAAGTTGGTCGTTCTCAACGGGCCAGCCAGCATCTTCCCGACCGTTCCCGAAGCGCTGGGTTTGAGCAAGGCTGAAGTTCACAACAGCGCCAAACGCGTTCGCAGCGCTCGCCTGCTACCGCACGATAGCTGGAACCCCTTGCGCAAAAACTTGCTCGAATTTCTGGTGCACGGGGTCAAATACGTTTTCCCGGCGCGTCATGGCAGCGAAAGCATCGGCATGCCGACTGCCTACGCCGCCCCCCCGCTCAACGCCCAAATCGCTGCCAACGGTGCAACCCAGCCTGTCTGGCCCGACCCGGAAGGCAACGTCCGTGGTCAGGCGCTATATCCGCTTTATCCATCGGCACCACAAGCTGCACGCCGCGATCCCAAACTGTACGAACTGTTAACCTTGGTTGACGCCATTCGCATCGGCAATATCCGCGAGCAACAGCTTGCTGAGTCACTACTCAAGGAACGTCTGCAATGAGACCGGGCGATCCCAATCTCGACATGCTGGAACTGATGGCCACCAAACTTGGCCAGCTCGCCGAACAGCTCGTCTTCGTCGGCGGTAGCACAGCCGGCCTGTTCATCACCGACCCTTTGCTGCCGCCGGTGCGCGTCACCCGCGACATCGATGTCATTACCGAAGCCAGTTCGCGCCAGGACTACCATGAACTTGAAGAAACCCTGCGCACCCTCGGCTTTTCACCAGATATGCGTCCCGAAGCCCCCATCTGCCGCTGGACTATCGGTGATCTAATTCTTGACCTGATGCCTACCGACGCAGCCATTCTCGGCTTCGCCAATCGCTGGTATTCCGACGCACTCACCAACGCCGACACCACCCGCCTGCCCTCCGGCCGGATCATCCGCACCCTCACCCCGCCACACTTCCTCGCCACCAAACTGGAAGCCTTTCATGGACGCGGCAATGGCGACTACTGGGCCAGCCACGACATGGAAGACATCGTCTGCGTTATCGATGGCCGGGCCGAAATCGTCGCCGAAGTAGCGGCCAGTAATGAGGCATTGCGGCACTACCTGCAAACCGAATTCACCACCCTGTACGCCGACCCGATGTTCGCCGAAGCCGTATCCGGCTTCCTCCCCGGTGACGCCATCAGCCAGACCCGTGCACCCCGCATCCTCCAGCGCATCGCTGCACTAGCCGGACAAAAAACCTGACTGTTGCGGTCAACGGCGAAAAAGGGGCAAAAATCAAATTCTGGGCAATCAAATCACCCCGCATCACCAACAGCAACCTTAACCCAGCGGTTTCCTTCCGAGATCAGCCCCGCCAGAACAAATGCATGACATTCCGAGAGATAATCAACATTTGGTTTTCAGCTACCAGCGGCAATCATGGACGACTTCAAGCAAAGTACCTTGTGGCAAACGGCGTTTCCCGCAAGCAGTACGGACTTTCCGGAGCAACGCCAGCGTATCGTCCAGGCCTATGAACGCTTTCGCGAACGAGTATCGCAACTCCTGGGACAGATAAAAGCAGAACTGCCGGACCTTACCCTGCACGACATCACCCACGTCGACGCACTCTGGCAAGTCGCCTCTGAAATCGCCGGCCCCCATTACCCGCTCAATCCGGCAGAGGCTCTGGTTCTGGGCGGTGCCTTCCTGCTGCACGACGCGGCCCATTGCCGCGCCGCCTACCCAGGCGGACTCGCCCAGTTACAGGCAACGGCGGAATGGCAGGACTCGGCGGCGCAGCGCAAACTGGACCCAGCCACGCTGACCGAAGGCAGCAATGACTTTCAGTCCGTACTGTTCGACACGCTACGCACGCTGCATCCGCGCCAAGCCCGCGAGCTTCCCTTTGCCGAATGGAAGGACAGCGATGGCACAACGCTGTGCCTCTTTCCCGACGACGAGTTACGCGACGCCTATGGCGACCTGATCGGTCAAATAGCCCAAAGCCACTGGTCGCATCCCCACGAACTGGAAGTATTTGCCAAGAGCACGGTCACCGCACCAAGCTGCCTGAGTCCAGCAAGCTGGACGGTTAATCCCCTCAAGCTGGCAATCCTGCTGCGCGTTGCCGATGCCTGTCACATGGATGCCAAACGCGCCCCACGCTTCCTGATGCTGCTCAAACGACCGCAGGGCATATCGAGCCAGCACTGGCGCTTCCAGTCCAAATTGCATCAAGTGAAATGCGACAGCGAGCGCGAAGAGCTCATCCTTTCCGGCAGCCCCTTCCCGGCCAGCGAACAAACCGCGTGGTGGCTGGCCTACGACGCCGCCTGCCTGGCCGACCGGGAACTGAGCGCCGCCGACAGCCTGCTGCGCGACCATCACGGTCAACGCCTCGCGGCACGCGAAATTGCCGGCATCAAAAGCCCGCAAAGTTTTGCCCGCCAGGTTCCGACCAAAGACTGGTACCCGGTCGATACCTCGCTACGCATCAGCAACATCCAGTCAGTCGTCGAACGCTTTGGCGGTGAAAAGCTTTACGGCGACAAACCCTGGCTGGCCCTGCGCGAACTGATCCAGAACGCCCGCGACGCCATCCACGCTGCCCGCAGCCTGGGTTATTTGAATGAAGACGAAGGTGAAATCGAAGTCGCCATCGAAGATGCCGACGGCGGCCACTGGTTGCATGTGACGGACAACGGCATCGGCATGAGTCGCTATGTTCTGACCGAAGTCTTGCTTGATTTTGGGCATTCGCTTTGGCGCAGCGCTGATCTGAGCGGGGAGTGGAGCGGACTGGCAGCAAGTGGATTCGAGGCCGTTGGGCAGTTCGGGATTGGGTTCTTCTCGGTATTTATGCTGGGCGAGAAGGTTCGTGTTTGTACCCGGCGCTGCGAAACAAAGGAAAATGAAGGTCAGAACTGGCAACTAGAATTCAACTCCGGGACTGAGAACCGGCCTCTATTACGAGAGCCCCCTGCAAGAGAAAAACTTAAGCGATCAGGCACCCGCATTTCAGCTTTCCTGACAGCAGAAAAACGTGCCAAGCTCTGCCCCAAAGATTCAGCCCCCTGGAGTGGCGAACAAACACTTAGCGTCTCTCAAACCTGCGCCCATCTAGCACCCGCCCTTGACATAAACCTGTTCGTTCAAGAAAACGGCAAGAAACTACAGGTCGTATCAGCCAGCGACTGGAAATCCTTGTCGCAACAACAACTACTGCAACGCATCGCTCCCTTTTTCTATCATGACGAAAATCGAAAGCACTTTAAAGACTGGTTACATCTGACAGAACTACGGACTGATGATGGCAAATTAATTGGCCGCTGCGCCATTTCTAGCCACTTTCGAGGAAAAGCAGCACTCGGTGTCACCAAAGGCATTTTTGCTGGCTATGTGGAAGGCATGACCGGACTGATCCACTCCAAACCACAAGCTGACTTAGCACGCCAAACTACCCTGCCAAACATAAACAAACGAGACCTTCAGGCTTGGGCTGAAAAACAAATGGTCTTACTCAAGCAACTGAATCAACTCAATTCGGGACGTAGTCGGGTTTTGGCTGAATACGGTTCAAGCCATAAAGATTTAATTATCGGAACTTTTGGCGGCAAAGAAATATCGCAAAAGAATTTCACAGAACGGCTAAAAACCATAAGTCACTTTGTCGTTCACGATGGGGATGTGGACTTTGACGGCGACGACGACGTCAAAGAAAGTGAATTTGAGGATTTCGTAGCTAGCTCGAACCTGCTTCAACTGTCTAGTAGTGGCTTTTTTGGTTCGAAACCTTCATGGCTCAACGAGACTCCTGGGGATGGAATTGATGACGGGTCATGGTCTATTGGGAGCGCCTTCCAAGAGGCAGTTACTTCTGCTTGGGGAAATCAAATCAACAAATCTGAGAAGTTAAAGCTGGCTACAGTTGGGCACGTTGAAGGAACGAGAATTGAGCGGTTTTGCGAGATTTACACTCGCCAATTAATCTAATGCCGACCTAACCCAAGCTGACCTCTCAAAGACATTTCTCTAAATGCCCGAACTTATCCTCTACACCACCGAAGACGGCCAGACCAGCATCAAGCTGCGCGCCGTGGACGGTACGGTCTGGTTGTCGCAGCAGGAGATGGCCGAATTGTTCGCGTCGAGCAAGCAGAACATCAGCCACCACGTCCGCACCATTCTGGCCGAGGGCGAACAGCCGGAGGCAACTGTCAAATCGTATTTGACAGTTCAAAACGAAGGCAGCAGAAGCGTTCGCCGCAAAACCATGCGCTACAGCCTGCCGATGATCCTGGCTGTGGGCTACCGGGTACGCTCGGCGCGCGGCACGCAATTCCGCCAATGGGCGACGCGGCATTTGAATGAGTTTTTGGTCAAGGGTTTCGTGATGGACGATGCCCGGCTGAAAGACCCGGCGGGCTGGGATTATTTCGATGAACTGCTGGCCCGCATCCGCGACATTCGCTCGTCGGAGAAGCGTTTCTACCAAAAGGTGCGGGACATTTACGCAACGGCAGTGGATTACGACGGCAAGAGCGAGGCGGCGCAACTGTTCTTCAAGAAGGTTCAGAACAAGATGCTGTGGGCGATCACCGGCCAGACGGCCGCCGAGTTGATCGCCGCGCGCGCCGCCGCCGATCAACCGAACATGGGCCTGACCACCTGGAGCGGCGAGCGCGTGCGGCAAAAGGATGTGACGGTAGCGAAGAATTATCTCGCTCCGGATGAGATGGATGAGCTGAATCGCATTGTCACCATGTACCTCGAATTTGCCGAGGATCAGGCGCGCCGCCGCAAGGCGATGACGATGGCCGACTGGGCCGCTCGACTGGATGCCTTTTTGACTTTCAACGAACGCGAGGTGCTAAGCCACGCGGGCAAACTGCGCGCCGAGGTGGCGGAAAAGCTGGCGCTGGAACGCTACGAACGCTTTGATGCCGAGCGCCGCGACGCCCAGCGGCTGACGGCGGATGCGGACGATCTGAAAACGTTGGAATCCATCGTCAACCCGAAAAACGGCTGACCCCGCTCGGCGATTTTTGCTGGGTTGAAGGCGGTTGTTGGCCTGTTGCGGTCGACGGCCTGAAAAGGCCGAAATCCAAATCTGCCGATCCAGTCATTCAATACCTTTTGTCAAAAACATTGAGACAAATCGGTAGGCACCCGTAACAAAAATAACAAATAAACTGTCGCCAGTCTTTTTCGAGGATGGCCCCATGCTCTCAGCCCTGACCCAATTGCTCGTGTTCCAGCTCGTCGGCGAAGTAGTCGCGCGCGGCTTGAGCTTGCCGGTGCCTGGCCCGGTGCTCGGCATGCTTTTCCTGTTCATCGCCCTCGCTTTGCGCGGCGGCCCGGGGCATGAGTTGCAGGCGACCAGCGGCAGCCTGCTGCAACATTTGTCGCTGCTCTTTGTGCCGGCCGGGACGGGGATCATGATCCACCTACATCGTGTCGCCGATGAATGGCTGCCATTGTTGCTTTCGCTGCTGATCAGCACGGTGGCAACACTGGTGGTCACGGCGCTGGTGATGAAGCTGTGCATGCGCTGGCAGAAGGCGCCGGGAGAGATCGCGAGAGAAACACACGGAGACGCGCCATGACGCCGCAGCTCAATGAAATCTGGGTCTATCTTTCGGCTTCGCCGCTGCTCGGGTTGACGGTAACGCTGCTCGCTTACCAGGCGGCGTTCTGGCTCTACCGGCGCTCCGGCATGAATCCGCTGGCCAACCCGGTGCTGATCGCCGTGACCATTTTGGTGCTTTTATTAACGTTGACCGCAACCAGCTATGAAACCTACTTTGCCGGCGCGCAGTTCGTGCATTTCCTGCTCGGCCCGGCTACTGTGGCGCTCGCCATTCCGCTGTACACGCAGTTTCGCCGCGTCCGCTCGATGCTGTTGCCGGTGCTGGCCGGACTGCTGGCGGGCAGCCTGACGGCCGCACTGTCGGCCATCGCCATCGCCAAGCTGTTCGGCGCCAGCCTGCCGACGCAGCTTTCGCTGGCCCCCAAGTCGGTGACGACGCCGATTGCCATGGGCATCGCCGAGCGCATCGGCGGCATTCCGTCGCTGACTGCCGTGCTGGTGATCGTCACCGGCATTCTCGGCGCGGTCGGCGCGCGTTACGTCTTCGATGCGCTCAAGATCCGCGACCCGGCGATTCGCGGTTTCGCCATCGGCGTCGCTTCGCACGGCATCGGCACCGCCCGCGCCTTTCAGGTCAGCGAGCAGGCGGGCGCTTTCGCGGCGCTGGCGATGGGCCTCAACGGCGCGCTGACCGCGCTGCTGCTGCCGCTGGTGCTGGGCTGGATGCGTTAAGCCGCCCCCCGCGTATTAGGGTATTCACCTATGGCCGATCACCGGCGGCAGGCGAAGAATCATTCCATGTTCATTCGCCCCCCCCCGCGCCAGCCGAAACAGACCTGGCTGTGGCTCGCGCCCTACGCCGCCATCGGCATCTTTGCGCTGGCCATGCTGATCGTTACCGCGCTTTTGCAGTGGCGCGAGCACGATACCGCGTTGTCGGCGCTGGAAGGCGACATGCACTGGGCGGAACGCACCATCGAGAACCGTCTGCACAGCCACCAGGATTTCCTGTCCGAACTCGGGCGCGAACAGGAATTTCGCCAGCTCACCTATGAAACTTTTCAGGTGAAGGCCAGCCGCTATGTGCGCGATAACCCGGAGATCGCCGCGATCATCTGGGTCGACACCGCAGGCAAGGTCGAGTGGGTAGCACCGAACGAAGCGACGGCGGCTTTCGTCGGCGAGCAGTTGACCGGCATCCGCCTGCTGGCCCTGCAGGAGGCACTACGCACCCGCAGGGCGATTTTTTCGCCGGACTACCCGGGGGCCGACCAACGCCGGACTCATGACCTGATCCTGCCGGTGCAACAGGGCAGCGCCGACCTAGGCGCTTTCATCGCGATGCAGTCGCTGGATACGCTGTTGCGCGTCACGCTGCCCGCCACCTTCACGACGCGTTACAGCCTGACGGTCGTCGATGCCGACAACCGGGAACTGCTGAGCAACTCGTCGATCAAGCCGACCGACCGCCGGATCGCCGGGGCCATCAGCCTCGACCTGCCGAGCAACCGGCTCGAACTCAACATCGTTGCCTATCGCGGCGGCGGTGCCTGGCTTCCCTATCTGCCGGCAGCGCTGATCGTCGTGCTCACCCTGATCGCCACCGCCACGCTGTTCCAGTTGCGTCGCCACGCCCGGCGCCGCGCCGTTACCGAGGAACAACTACGCGCCGCTTATGCCTTCCGTCAGGCGATGTCGAATTCGCTGGTCACCGGCCTGCGCGCCATCGATCTCGAAGGCCGCATCACCTTCGTCAATGCCGCCTTCTGCCGCATGACCGGCTTCGACGAAGCGGAACTGGTCGGCGTCGCCCCGCCCTACCCTTATTGGCCGCCGGAGGAATTTGCGCCGCTCCAGAACAACATCGACACCGCGCTCGCCGGCCGCGCCCCCGCCAATGGCTTCGAAATGCGGATCATGCGCAAGAGCGGCGAACGCTTCGATGTCCGCCTCTATTTCTCGCCGCTGATCGATACCGGCGGCCGGCAGATCGGCTGGATCGCCTCGATGAACGACATCACCGAACCCAAGCGTATCCGTGTCGAACTGGAGCGCGCCCACGAACGCTTCGTCACCGTCATCGACGGTCTCGACACGGCGGTACATGTCACCGACGCCCGAAGTGGCGAAATACTCTTTGCCAACCGGGCCTTCCAGCACATTTTCGGCTTCGACACGGTCGGCCGCGATTCGGCTACCGTCACTGCCGCCTGCCGCCCGCCCCCGGAAGCCCTGAGCCGCGACCCGACGGATCTCGATGCCGCCGAATTGCCCTGCGAACTGTTCGACGGCGAGATGCAGCATGCGTTGTCCGGCCACTGGTATCACCTGCATGAACGCGCCATCCGCTGGGTGGACGGGCGCACGGTGCGCGTCCAGATCGCCGCCGACATCACCGACAAGAAGCACATCGACGAAGTCAATCTGCAACAGCAAAAGCGCCTGGAGCAGACCTCGCGCCTGATTACGATGGGCGAGATGGCCTCGTCGCTGGCGCACGAACTCAACCAGCCGCTGTCGGCCATCGCCAATTACTGCGCCGGCTGCATCAAGCGCATGCAGGCCGGCAATTACAAGTTTGAAGACCTGTTGTCGGCGATGCAGAAAGCCAGCGACCAGGCCGAGCGCGCCGGCAAGATCATCCGCCGCATGCGCGACATGGTGAAGAAGAGCGACCCCAACCGCCAGCCGGTCGCCCTCGCCGACCTGCTCGACGAGGCGCGGGCTTTCGCCGACATCGAGGCGCAACGCACCAGTACGCAGATCGTCGTCGACCTGCCGGAAAATTTGCCCAAAATCGTCGTCGACCGCATCATGATCGAACAGGTTCTGCTCAATCTCGTGAAAAACGGCATCGAGGCCATGCACGACACGCCGGTCGAGCGCCGTCGTCTCGACATCAACGCCCGTCAGATCGACGAACGACTGCTGCAGGTGGAGATCGCCGACAATGGCCACGGCCTGGCGGATGAAGACGTGGAAAAGATTTTTGCGCCGTTTTACACGACCAAGCAGGAAGGCATGGGCATCGGCCTGGCGATCTGCCGCTCAATCATCGAGTTTCACCAGGGCCACCTGTGGGTCGAGGCGCGACGCGAGGGCGGCACCGTATTTCGTTTCACCGTACCGATAGAGGAAAGCGCCGATGAGTGAACAACAAACCATCCACGTCGTCGACGACGACGAGGCGATGCGCGATTCGATGACCTGGCTGCTCGAAGGCGAAGGCTACAAGGTCGCCTGCTACAACTCCGCCGCCAGCTTTCTCGCCGCTCGCAACGCGCACATGCGCGGCTGCCTCGTACTCGATGTGCGGATGCCGGAAATGAGCGGCCTCGAACTGCACGAACGGCTCGAAACCCTTGGCTCGCAGCTGCCGATCATCTTCGTCACCGGCCACGGCGACGTGCCGATGGCGGTCGGCGCATTGCAGCGCGGCGCCTGCGATTTCATCGAAAAACCCTTCAACAACGAAGACCTGCTGACCCGCATCCGGCGCGCACTCGAGCTCGACAGCCAGCGTTCCGCCCGCCAGCAGCGCGACAGCGCCATTGCACAGCGTCTTGAACAACTGACCCAGCGCGAACGCGAAGTCATGCAATTGGTCGTCGCCGGCAAACTCAACAAGCAGATCGCCGACACGCTCGACATCAGCATGAAGACGGTCGAAGCCCACCGTGCCCGGGTCATGGAAAAAATGGGCGTGCGGACGTTGGCCGAACTGGTCAAGGCGGTGATGAGCATCATTTAGCAACCTGTTGCGGTCGACCGCCAAAAAAGGGCAAAAACCGAGGGCGATTGGAACCAGCCGCCCATCCGGCGATAATGACGCCCCGAACCGCTCATTGACCAGCTAACCGAACCGCGCCATGTCTGCCGACAGCACCCCGACCATCCAGCGAAAAGTCGTCATCGCCGCCTGCTTCGGCACCTTTCTGGAGTGGTACGACTTCCTGACTTTCGCCTCGCTGGCGGTCTATTTCAGCACCCTGTTCTTCCCCGCCGACGATCCGGTCGCCGCGCTGCTCGCCAGCCTCGGCACCTTCGGCGTCGGCATGATCGTGCGCCCGCTTGGCGCCGCGCTCTTCGGCTCGCTCGGCGACCGCCACGGCCGGCGCACCATCTTTCTCGTCACCATCGTGCTGATGGGTGTTTCAACCGTACTGGTCGGTCTGCTGCCGACCTACGAGCAGGTCGGCCTGCTCGCCCCCGCCCTGCTGCTGGTGCTGCGCATGCTGCAAGGCCTGTCGGTCGGCGGCGAGATCGGCGGCGCCGCCGTTTATCTCACCGAACACGCGCCGACCGGCCGGCGCGGCCTGTACACCAGCGTGCTGCAACTGATGGGGCCGCTCGGCATGCTGGCCTCGACGCTGCAAATCATCCTGCTCCAACAATGGCTCAGCGATGCCGACTTCCGCGCCTGGGGCTGGCGCATTCCCTTCCTGCTCTCTGCCGTGCTGCTCGCCATTTCGATCAAGAGCCGGATGAACCTGCACGAATCGCCGGTCTTCCGCCACCTGCGCGAGAAGAATGCGCTGGCCAAAACACCGCTGCGCGAATGCTTCCGCGACCGCCACACCCTGGGGCGCATGGCGCTGCTGTTCTTCTGCGTCTCGGCCGGCGGCTCGCTGCTGTTCTTTTCCGCCCAGGTGTACACCGGCGTCTTTTTGAAAACCGTGCTTAATTTGCCGTCGACCGCAGCAGGCTGGCTGGTAACGATTTCGACCGTCGCCCTATTCCCCGCCACGCTGTTCTGCGGCTGGCTGTCCGACCGCATAGGCCGCCGCCCGGTGCTGCTGGCCGGCCTGATTACCGGCGCGCTGACGATCCTGCCGGTCTTTCACGGGCTGGCCTACTTCGGCTCGCTGCCGGAACCGGATACGGCGATGATCGCTATCCTGCTGCTTTTTCTCGTCGTGCCGCTGGCCTGCATCACCGGGCCACAGACGGCGACGCTGCCGGAACTCTTCCCGGCGCGCACCCGCTACACGGCGGTCGCCCTGCCGCACAACCTGGCTGCCGGCTGGATCGGCGGCATGTCGCCCTTCATGGTCACCTGGCTGGGCGTACGCTTCGGCGACCCGCTGGCCGGCCTCTGGTATCCGACCGGTCTGCTGATCCTGGCAGCAGTCGTCGGCCTGATCTTCCTGCCGGAAGTACGCAACCGGCCGCTGGAAGACTAGTTTTTCTTGGCGTCCCTGGAAGAACCGGCCTTGGCTGGCCCCTTGGTGTCGGCCGGCTTGCCCTTGCCGTCGTAAACGATCTTCGCCGACTGATTTTTTGGCGACTTGCGGCTGGCGGTAATTTCCATGGTCGCCGCCCGTTGCGGCGTGTTCGGGCGGCCCAGCTCGGTACGCATCACACGCACGCGCTCGATGGCGATGCGCTTGTCGATGGCTACGGTCGATTCGCCCCGCTCGAGCAGCTTCTCGCGCAATTCCATCAGCTCTTCGAGTTCCTTCGACATGCGTAGCGAACGCGCCGGCTCGCCCCAGGTTTCCTTCGGCTGGCTGACGGCGATATTGAATTCTTCCGGATTCGTAATCATCCGCGCGATGCCCAGCTGGTTGTAGCGCATCGCCCATTCCAGCGCGCCGTCGCCCCAGTCGTTGCGCGGCGTACGGTCGGCGCCTTTCTCGATCAGCAGGCGCGCCAGTTCCTCGCGCCCTTCGTAAATCGCCATCATCAGTACGCTGGAACCGTTGGTGCTCAGCGCATTGATGTCGGCGCCCTGCTCCATCAGGTAATCCGCGACCTCGCGATGGCCGGCAAATACCGCGTAATGCAGCGGCGACCACTGACGGGCAGTGGCGTTGATGCGCGCGCCGCGTTCGACCAGCCACTTAACCGCCTCCAGATGCCCGCGCCACGCGGCCAGAATGATCGCCGTCTCGCCGTTGCCGTTCATCCGGTTGATGTCGGCACCGCGCGAAATGAACAGGCGCATCATGTCGATATTGCCTTCCCAGGCGCCGATCATCAGGCCGGAGCCAATGCGGCTGCCCATGAAATCGGGTGGCAGGCCGGCATCGAGCCAGGTCTTGGCCTGCTCCAGATCGCCGAGTTCCATGTTGGTCACGAAACCCGTCGGCGTCGGCAGGGCAGCCGGGTCGCGCGACCAAAACTGGGCATGAACCGGCAAACCCAGTGCCATCCCGATTATCATTGCGACCAGACGCATTCTCAGACCCGGTTTCATCAACGCACATATCTCCATTGGCCAGCCCCCATTTTCTCACGACCCGGAACGAAACCCGGCTATTCCTGGCGCTGCTTGCCTCATTGCTGTTGCACATCCTGCCATTTGTGCCTGGCTTGATTCCCTCCCCCACTCCAACCCCACCGCCGCCCCCCATCGCCGTCAGCCTGCGCCCGCCACCCGTTGAAGCACCGCCCCCACCGCCCCCGCTGACGCTGCCCGAGCAGCCGAAACCGGCCCCTGCCAAGCCACCACCGGAAAAACGCCCGCCGCCCGAAAAACCGGCCAAGACGCCCAAAACCTGGACGCAGGCGGTAGCCCAGCATTTGAAAAAACTGAACGACGCCGGCCAGTTCTACCCGCCGGAAGCCATCGCGCGTGGGCTGGAGGGCGAGGTGCTGGTACTCATCGTCATCGACGAAAGCGGCCAGGTTTCCGGCGCCCGGGTCGAGCAGGGCAGCGGCCACCGCATTCTCGACGACGCCGCGCTGCGTGCCGTCCGTTCGCTGCGCTCACTGCCGGCCGACGCGCCGCGCGAGGCGCTGCTGCCGGTGCGATTCCGCCTGCGCTGAAGCCTAAACGGCGCCCTCGGCGCGCAACCGGGCAATGCTCGCCGCGTCGTAGCCCAGCGCGGCCAGCACCGCGTCGGTATGCGCCCCCAACGCCGGCCCCACCCATTCGGTGGCACCCGGCGTCTCAGACAGCTTCGGCACGATGCCCGGCATGCGAAATTCGCGGCCGTCGGGTAGTTTGGCCGAGGCGATCATTTCGCGCGCGATGAATTGCGGGTCGGCGAACATGTCGACTGCCGAATAGACGCGCGACGAGGGCACGCCGGCCTTTTCGAGCAGCGCCAGCACCTCGGCCTCGTCGTGTTGGGCACACCAGGCGTCGATCAGGGCGTAGATTTCATCGCGCCGCGCGTCGCGCCCGGCGTTGTCGGCCAGCCCAGGATCGTCGGCCAGATCGGCGCGTCCGATGGCCAGCATGAAACGCCTGAAAATCGCGTCGCCGTTGGCGCCGATGGTGACGTGCTTGCCATCCTTCGTCGTATGCGTGTTGGACGGCGTGATGCCGGGCATGATGTTGCCGGTGCGCTCCCGTACGAAACCGAAAACATCGAATTCCGGCACCAGCGATTCCATCATCGCGAACACTGCTTCGTAAAGTGCAACATCGACCACTTGCCCGGCGCCGCCATTCACTTCCTTGTGGCGCAGCGCCATCAGGGCGCCAATCGCGCCCCATAGCGCGGCAATCGAATCGCCGATGGAAATCCCGGTACGCACCGGCGGCCGGTCGGGAAAGCCGGTGACGTAACGCAGCCCGCCCATCGATTCGCCCACCGCGCCGAAACCCGGCTGGTCCTTGTACGGCCCGGTCTGCCCGAAACCGGAAAGACGCACCATCACGAGGCCGGGGTTGTCTGCCTTGAGTTGTTCCCAGCCCAGCCCGAGTTTTTCCAGCACGCCGGGGCGGAAATTTTCGACCAGGATGTCGGCCTCGGCGATCAGTTTGCGCACGAAAGCCAGACCATCGGGATGCTTGAGATTGGCCGTTACCGACTTTTTATTGCGCGCCTGCACATACCACCACAGCGAGGTGCCTTCGTAAAGCTTGCGCCACTTGCGCAACGGGTCGCCGCCGTCGGGCGCTTCAACCTTGATGACCTCGGCGCCAAACTCGGCCAGGATGCGCGCGCAGAACGGCCCGGCGATCAGCGTGCCGAGTTCGACAACCTTGAGCCCGGCCAGCGGCTTTTGCGTTTCGTTCAATTCACGGCTCCCAATGTTCGACCGCCATTCTGTGCCCAAACAGCCGGTCGACCGTAACCGACACCTGCTGCTGCGCACCGCTCGTCGCCAGCGTCAGCTGCCCCTGCCCGCCGCCCAGCAGATTTGCCGAGCCCAGCAGACGCTCGAGCTGACGTGCCACCGGTTCGCCGGTATCGAGCAACACGGTGCCGGCCGGCATGCGCCGGGCAATCGCTGCCGCCACCCACGGGTAATGCGTGCACCCCAGCACCACGACATCGACCGCTGCCGCCGCCAGCGGCGCCACAAAAACATCCAGCAGCGCCTCCACCTCGGCACTCTCCGGCCCCTGCGCTTCGATCGCCTCGGCCAGCCCCGGGCACGGCTGGGCCAGCACGCGATAACCGTTGGCATGGCTGCCAACCAGCCGCAGATAACGCTCGCTGGCCAGTGTACGCGTCGTCGCCAGCACCCCGATCACTCCACATTTGCTCAATGCCACCGCCGGCTTGACGCCCGGCTCCAACGCGACGACAGGCAAATCAATCGCCGCCCGAATCGCCTCCGCCGCTGCCGCCGTCGCCGTGTTGCAGGCGATCACCAAGGCCTTGGCCCCGCGCCGAACCAGCGACTCAGCAATCAAAACCCCGCGCTCACGCAAAAACACCTCCGGCCGGTCGCCATAGGGCAGAAAACGGGTATCGGCAAAATAGAAAAAATCCTCGTGCGGCAGGCGCGCCCGCAAGACGCGCAACACCGTCAGGCCGCCGAGGCCGGAATCGAAGACTGCGATGGGGTGTGAGGTCACAAAGGCATTCGGGAATTGGGCATCAACTTAATCATGATATATGCATTGCCGAATTCGCTTTGATAGTTGCTGCAATATCGGGGCGTGTCGAAGTAACAACCTCGTCAAAGATTTCTTGGATGAACGGAGCGACCCAGTATTGTGAATTTTCTTCTGGTTGCATTCCACACTCAAGCGCATCCATATAGTCACTGGACATCATGTAGTGGTCGTTTAAGTAGAATATGTACGCTAGGTGAAGAACAAAGATGTCTCGTGCGTCTTCAGCAAACCGCTCAAGCCACCATCCACGATTATCGAGATAAACCTCGTTATCGTTGAGCATTACGTTTCGATAGAAGTTGTAATGCGTATGGTCGTTACATCTTGCGCGCAAGCGCTTATATCGATCATCTACGTAAAGCAGGTCGTTGATCGGCTTTAGCGCTTCTGATGTTTTAATGTATTGGGACATTATTCGATACTCCGGGAGTTTCTCCTTTCCCTGAAGCCAGTTGTGTATTTTCTCGACGACAAAGTTCTCAATGCTAAAGTTGTTCCGTAGATACAAGTTGGAATAGACATTGATCACCGCAGAATCATGGTACTTCCGAAGCAGCGCGTATGCGTCATTTATGCGCCCCGCGAGAAGAATCGTTTTAATTGATTCAACAGTACCCTGCATTGAGGAGTAGACGTAGGTGTCAATGTTGCAGAAAGCCTTTGTACCCATTGATGCGAACGAAAACACAGACATGGCCAATCGCTGGCAGAACTTTGCGTATTGCTCAAGCTCGGCAAATGTTCGATGCTCCATATATATTTTGTCTGTTACTTGCACCAGCTATGCCCCCTAAATCAACTTCGAAATAGTCGGAGCCTGATCCAGCCAAAAGGACGCAGAGCAATTTGCCTTAGGCCTCCACCTCAACAACCCATCAAAAAACGAGAAACAGACAACTGCCGCGCAACCGGCAAACCAAACCTGCCTAATCATCATAGTGATACCGGCAAGCAATAATCACCAAATCACCCCCATCCACGCAATAAACAAGGCGATGGGTATCGTCGATGCGGCGCGACCAGAAGCCGGATAGGTTTTCTTTCAGCGGTTCGGGCTTGCCGATGCCGTCGAAGGGTTCGCGCAGGCAATCACGGATCACAGCGTTGATCCGTTTCAATGTTTTGCGATCCTGTCCTTGCCAGTACTGGTAATCCTCCCAGGCGGCGAGGGTCCAGATGATTCGGCTAGGCATCCGCCAAGTCCTGAGCCTTGGTTTTTCCCTTGTGGTACTGGTCGATGGAGCGCGCGAGATGCGCTGCGTTGGCCGGGGACTTCAGCAGATGGACGGTCTCCATGAGGCTGTTGAAGGTGTCGAGCGACATCACGACGGCATCGGAAGCATCACGCCGGGTGATCACCGTATAGTCGGCATCGTCGCTGACCTGATCGATGATGGACTTGAGGCTGTTGCGTGCATCAGAGAAATTTACGACGCGCATGATGTTTTACCTGTTCAATATACAGTACAAGTCTAACCGGGCTAGCCGACCAAGACAAGCGCGCGGCGCGGACTCGGAAAGATTACTTGTCCGCCTTGGGCAACAGCGTTTCGCGCAGGTAGAACAGGTAGCTCCCGGCTGCCACGACGCCGACGACGACGGCGAGCACGTACCGCAGGGGGGCTTCGACCAGCGAATCGGGGGCGAACAAGGCCCACCAGGCGCCCATGATCAGGCCCAGCAAGAGGCCGCGCAGCAGCACCAGGCGCCGCACCTGCTGCTGTCGCAGCTTGATTTCTTCGGGGCTCAGCACTTGCTGGGCGGGGGGTTGCTTACTTTCCGAACTTGTCATGGCTATCCGTCAAAGGTGATTCGTCGGGGGACTCCCCGAAAACAAGAAGCCCCCGGCAGCGGGGGCCTCGTTCAAACAGCGTGCATCAAGGCTACATGCGGGCGATCATCGCATCGCCGAAGGCCGAACAGGACAGCTCCTCGGCACCGTCCATCAGGCGGGCAAAGTCGTAGGTAACCTGTTTGTCGCCGATGGCAGCTTCCATCGACTTGATGACGAGGTCGGCGGCTTCCTTCCAGCCCAGATGGCGCAGCATCATTTCGGCAGACAGGATCAGCGAACCCGGGTTCACCTTGTCCAGCCCGGCGTACTTGGGCGCCGTGCCGTGCGTCGCCTCGAAGCAGGCGTACTGGTCGGAGATGTTGGCGCCCGGCGCGATGCCGATGCCGCCAACCTGCGCCGCCAGGGCGTCGGAGATGTAGTCGCCGTTGAGGTTGGTGGTGGCGATCACGTCGTATTCGGCCGGGCGAAGCAGGATCTGCTGCAGGAAAGCGTCGGCGATGGCGTCCTTGATGATGATTTCGCGGCCGGTATTCGGGTTGGTGAAATGGCACCACGGGCCGCCGTCGATCAACTCGGCGCCGAACTCCTTGCGGGCGAGTTCGTAGGCGGTGTCACGGAAGAGGCCTTCCGTGTATTTCATGATGTTGCCCTTGTGCACGATGGTCACCGACTTGCGGTCGTTGTCGATGGCGTACTTGATCGCGGCGCGCACCAGGCGGGAACTGCCCTCGACGGAAATCGGCTTGATGCCGATGCCCGAGGAGTGCGGGAAACGGATCTTCTTGACGCCCATTTCATCCTGCAGGAACTTGATGACTTTCTTCGCGTCGGCCGAGGTGCAGGCCCATTCGACGCCGGCGTAGATGTCTTCGGTGTTCTCGCGGAAGATGACCATGTTGGTCAGCTCCGGGTGCTTGAGCGGCGACGGCACGCCCTTGAAATACTGCACCGGGCGGACGCACTGGTAGAGATCGAGTTCCTGGCGCAGCGCCACGTTCAGCGAGCGGATGCCACCGCCGACCGGCGTCGTCATCGGCCCCTTGATGGAAACGGAGTACTCCTTGAGTGCGGCGAAGGTTTCCTGCGGGAACCACTCGTCCGGGCCATAGAGGCGAGTCGATTTCTCGCCGGCGAACACTTCCATCCAGTGGATTTTCTTGCTGCCGCCGTAGGCCTTGGCCACGGCGGCATCGATGACCTTGATCATCACCGGCGTGATGTCGATGCCGATGCCGTCGCCTTCGATGAACGGAATGATCGGATTGTCGGGGGTCGGTTGCCCCGGAACGATTTTGGAACCGCCTTGCGGAATTTTGATGTGCGTAGTCATGTCATCTCCATTCGTTATTATAGGACGCGCTGCCAACGCCGATCACCCCTGGCCGAGGCGCCCGCCCGTCGGTTTCGATCAGCGGGTGCCAGGCGATTATGTCGCAAAAAGGCCGGCCCTGTCAGCCCATTTTCGCCGCTGGGCGAAGCCTGGCAGGCCGGTTGCGGTCGACCCCGAAAAAAGGGCAAAAATGAAAAAAGCGAAGGTCGCCATGACCTTCGCTTTCCTGTGCCGGCAGCCCCGGGGCGCCGGAATGTCGCCAGCGCTTAGCTGCGCGCTGCCTTCATGGCGGCGTTCAGCGTCGGGCTCGGACGCATCACGGCCTTGCACTTCTCGGAATCGGCCTTGTAGTAACCACCGATGTCGACCGGCTTGCCCTGCACCATCTTCAGCTCGGCAACGATCTGCGCTTCGCTATCAGTCAGGTTCTTGGCCAGCTTGGCGAACTGGGCAGCCAAGTCCTTGTCCTCGGTCTGCGCTGCCAGTTCCTGCGCCCAGAACATCGCGAGGTAGAACTGCGAACCGCGATTGTCGAGCTCACCGGTCTTCGGCAACGGCGACTTGCGGTTGTCGAGCAGCTTGCCGGTCGCGGCATCCAGTGTCTTGGCCAGCAGCACGGCGCGCTTGTTGCCTTCCTTTAGGCCGAGGTCTTCGAGCGAAACCGCCAGGGCCAGGAACTCGCCCAGCGAATCCCAACGCAGGTGGTTTTCTTCGGTCAGCTGTTGCACGTGCTTGGGTGCCGAGCCGCCGGCACCGGTTTCGTACATGCCGCCGCCGTTCATCAGCGGAACGATGGACAGCATCTTGGCCGAGGTGCCCAGTTCCATGATCGGGAACAGGTCGGTCAGGTAGTCGCGCAGGATGTTGCCAGTCACCGAGATGGTATCGAGACCGCGAATGACACGCTCCAGCGTGTAACGCATGGCGCGCACCTGCGACATGATCTGGATGTCGAGGCCGGTGGTGTCGTGATCCTTGAGATACTTGGTGACCTTCTTGATCAGCTCGTTTTCGTGCGGACGGTAGGTATCCAGCCAGAAGATGGCGGGCATGCCGGAGTTGCGGGCACGGGTAACGGCCAGCTTGACCCAGTCGCGGATCGGCGCGTCCTTGCACTGGCACATGCGCCAGATGTCGCCGGCTTCGACGTTCTGCGTCAGCAGCACTTCGCCGGTATCGATGTCGACAATGTTGGCAATGCCGTCTTCGGCGATTTCGAAGGTCTTGTCGTGCGAGCCGTATTCCTCGGCCTTCTGCGCCATCAGACCGACGTTCGGCACGGTGCCCATGGTCTTCGGATCGAAGTTGCCGTTGGTCTTGCAGAAGTTGATCATCTCCTGATAGATGCGGGCGAAGGTCGATTCCGGCATCACGGCCTTGGTGTCGTACTGCTTGCCGTCGGCGCCCCACATCTTGCCGCCCTGGCGAATCATCGCCGGCATCGAGGCGTCGACGATGATGTCGTTCGGGGAATGGAAGTTGGTGATGCCCTTGGCCGAGTCGACCATGGCCAGCTTGGGACGGTGCTCGCGGCAGGCGTGCAGGTCGCGGATGATTTCGTCGCGCTTGGATTCCGGCAGCGGCTTGATCTTGTCCAGCAGGTCGACCATGCCGTTGTTGACGTTGATGCCCAGTTCGTCGAACAGGGCGCCGTGCTTCTCGAAGGCTTCCTTGTAGAAAATCTTGACGCAGTGGCCGAAGACGATCGGGTGCGAGATCTTCATCATCGTTGCCTTGACGTGCAGCGAGAAGAGGATGCCGGATTCGCGGCAGTCTTCCAGTTCCTTTTCGTAGAAGTCGCACAGCGCCTTCTTGCTCATGAACATGGAGTCGATGATTTCGCCGTCCTTGAGTGCGACCTTCGCCTTGAGCACGGTTGTCTTGCCACCCTTGGCGATCAGCTCCATGCGCACGTTGCGCGCCTTGTCCAGGGTCATCGACTTTTCGCCGTGATAGAAGTCGCCGTGGTGCATGTGGGAGACGTGGGTCTGCGACCACTGCTTCCACTCGCCCATGGAGTGCGGATTCTTGCGGGCGTAGTTCTTGACGGCCAGCGGCGCACGACGGTCGGAGTTGCCTTCGCGCAGCACCGGATTGACTGCCGAGCCCAAGCACTTGCCATAGCGCGTGGCGATAGCCTTTTCTTCTTCGCTGGCAGGGGCTTCCGGATAATCGGGAATGGCGTAACCCTTGGCCTGGAGTTCCTTGACGCAGGCTTTGAGCTGAGCGACCGAAGCGGAAATGTTCGGCAGCTTGATGATGTTGGTTTCCGGCAGCAGGCAACGGGCGCCCAGCTCGCCCAGGGTGTTCGGCACCTTCTGGTCGTCGCTCAGGTATTCGCCGAATTCGGCCAGGACGCGTGCGGAAACGGAGATGTCGGCCTTCTCGATCTCGATACCGGCCGGTGCGGTAAAGGTGCGGACAATAGGCAGAAAGGCGCAAGTCGCCAGCAACGGCGCCTCGTCCGTGAGTGTGTAAATGATTTTCGACTTTCCTTCAGCCATGCTACCCCCTCCGATTGGATTGAAAAACGCGTGCCGAGGATACTCGACGCCCCTTTCGTCACGCTTACAAACTGAAAGCCGATGAGTATCCTTCCCGCCGTCGAGGCAGTCAACGCCGGAGAGAAATTGCCCGCCATTTCGAGCCCGTTTGGCAAGACCTGCGAGTGATAAAATCTTCGTTCCACTCGAGACCCGTTACATGAAAATTTCGGTCGGCCTCTACGGCACCAATGCGTACCAGATCGCACTGGCCTTGATTCAGGGCTTCAACAAGCACTACATGCTGTTCCGCGAGACCAGCAAGGACGCCAAGCTGCGTTTCGAGCGCGGTGACTGGCTGGGCGTACACCAGGCGGTCAGGGAACGCATCCGTTTCTATGATGACCGCGTCGACGAATGCGTCGAACGCCTGCGCAACGAGTTCGATGCCGGCAACATCGACCAGCCGACCTGGCAGCAGGTCAAGCTGCTCTACATCGGGCTGCTGCTCAACCACAAGCAGCCGGAACTGGCCGAAACCTTCTTCAATTCGGTGACGACCAAGATTCTGCACCGCAATTATTTTCACAACGATTTCATTTTCGTCCGCCCGACGGTGTCGACCGAAAACATCGAAGCCGACCTCGACCCCACCTACCGCAGCTACTACGCCAAGGACGACGGCCTGCACGGCGCGATCCTGAAAATCGTCAAGGACTTTCACTGGCAGCGGCAGTTCGCCGATCTCGAGCGCGATGTTAACCATGTCTACAACGCGATCCGCCTTCACCTGAAAGGCATGCCGTCGCGCGAAGTCAATTTTCAGATTCAGGTGCTGTCGTCGGCCTTCTACCGCAACAAGGCGGCGTACATCATCGGCAAGGCGATCAACGGTTCGCTCGAATACCCCTTCGCCATTCCGGTGCTGCACGACGACGAGGGCAAGCTCTTCCTTGACACGGTTCTGCTCGACGCCTGGCGGATCGGCCTGCTGTTCTCGCTGTCGCGCGCCTACTTCATGGTCTACATGGAAGTGCCTTCCGGCTACGTCCAGTTCCTGCGTTCCATTCTGCCGGCCAAGCCGCGCTCCGAGCTGTACATCATGCTCGGCCTCGGCAAGCAGGGCAAAACCATGTTCTTCCGCGACTTCATCTACCACCTGCACCATTCGGAAGACAAATTCATCATGGCCCCCGGCATCCGTGGCCTGGTCATGCTGGTGTTCACGCTGCCCTCTTTCCCCTACGTCTTCAAGATCATCAAGGACGTTTTCGGCGCCTCGAAGAATATGGATCGCGCCACGGTCAAGCGCAAATTCCTGATGGTCAAGCAGGTCGACCGCGTCGGTCGCATGGCGGACACGCTGGAATTCTCCAATGTGTTGTTCCCGCGCGACCGCTTCGCCGACGAAGTGATGGAGGAATTGCAGACCCTTGCCCCATCCTGCTTCGAAATCGACGGCGATCAGCTCATCATCAAGCACCTCTACATCGAGCGCCGCATGGAGCCGCTCAACATTCACCTCGATCGCATGGAGCGCGCCAACAATATCGAGGGCGTCGAACACGCGATCCGCGAATACGGCAGTGCGATCCGCGAAATGGCCCAAGCCAACATCTTCCCCGGCGACATGCTGTGGAAGAACTTCGGGGTCACGCGCTACGGCCGCGTCGTCTTCTACGACTACGACGAAATCGAATACATGACCGACTGCAATTTCCGCAAGATCCCGCCGGCCCCGGATTTCGAGACCGAAATGTCGGGCGAAGTCTGGTATCCAGTCGCGAAAAACGATGTCTTTCCCGAGGAGTTCGGCACCTTCCTGCTTGCCTCGCCTACCCTGCGCAAGGTATTCCACAAGTATCATGCCGACCTGCTGTCGCCCAAGTTCTGGCAGGAATCGCAAAACAAGATTCGCGAAGGGCACGTCGAAGACTTCTTCCCCTACCCTGAGGAACTGCGTTTCTGCAACAACCCGCCACAAGCAGATTGAGTCGTATCAGCATTTTCTAAAATACCGGTTAACATGCCGGAAAAATCAAATGGAGAGAGCAGCATGCCTTTAAGCATTGCCGTGGCTCGGGAGCGCAGCCCAGGCGAAAGCCGGGTCGCCCTGGTTCCCGAGACCGCCAAGAAGTTCGTTGCCCTGGGGGCCAGCCTGCGCATGGAGCAAAGCGCCGGCACCGAGAGCCATTTTCTCGATTCGGATTACGCCGACGTCAGCATGGTCGGCGGCATTGCCGAAGCCTACGACGCCGCCCAACTGATCCTGCGCGTGACCCCGCCGAGCGCGGAGGAAATTGCCGCACTACCGGAAGGCTCAGTGCTGATCGGCCTGTTGAAACCCTTCGACGACAAGGCCCGCCTGGCGGCCCTGAACGCCCGGAAAATCACTGCCTTCGCCCTGGAACTCCTGCCGCGCATCTCGCGCGCCCAAAGCATGGATGCCCTCTCCAGCCAGGCCTCGTGCGCCGGCTACCAGTGCGGCCTGATCGCTGCCGCGCGCTGCACCAAGTTCTTCCCGATGCTGACCACCGCCGCCGGCACCATCCGCCCGGCGCGGGTGCTGGTCATCGGCGCCGGCGTCGCCGGCCTGCAAGCCATCGCCACCTGCAAGCGCCTCGGCGCAATGGTCGACGCCTACGACGTCCGCGCTGCCGCCCGCGAGCAGATCGAATCGCTCGGCGCCAAGTTCGTCGACACCGGCGTTTCCGCCGATGGCAGCGGTGGTTACGCCCGCGACCTCACCGCCGAAGAGAAAGCCCAGCAAACCGAGAAACTCACCAAGGCCATCGCCCTGTCCGATGTGGTGATTACCACCGCCGCCATCCCCGGCAAGAAGGCGCCCATCATCATCACCACCGACATGATCGCGCGCATGAAATACGGCGCCATCATCGTCGACATGGCAGCCGAATCCGGCGGCAACTGCGCCCTCACCCAACCCGGCGAACACGTCATCGCCAATGACGTGAATATCCACGGCCCCCTGAATCTTCCTTCCCGCATGCCCACCCACGCCTCCGAGCTCTACGCCAAGAATCTCTACAACTTCCTCTCGCCGTGGATCAAGGACGGCGAACTGGCTTTCGACTGGAGCGACGATGTCGTCGCCGGTACACTGCTGTGCAAGGACGGCGTGACCGTGCACCCCAGCGTCAAGCAATTCATGGGAGACGCTTGATGGACGGCATGCTCGCGCTCTACATCTTCATGCTCGCCGCCTTCACCGGCTACGAGATCATCGCCAAGGTGCCGGTCATCCTGCACACGCCGCTGATGTCCGGTTCCAACTTCATCCACGGCGTCGTCGTCGTCGGCGCCATGGTCGCGCTGGGCGGGGCCGAAACCCCACTCGAACAAGCCATCGGCTTCTTCGCCGTTGCCCTTGGCGCGGCCAATGCGGCGGGTGGTTACGTGGTGACCGAACGCATGCTCGCGATGTTCAAGAAGAAGGAGGGTGCATGATGACTTTGCCCCTCTACGTTCAAGGCGCCTGGTTCGTCGGCGCACTGCTCTTCATCTTCGGTCTGAAGGGCATGAGTTCCCCGACCAGCGCCCGTCAGGGCATCGTCTGGGCCGGCTACGGCATGCTGATCGCCATTGCCGCTACCTTCCTGATCCCCGGCTTGCAGAATCTGGCGCTGATGATCCTGGCGCTTGTCGTCGGCGCTTCGGCTGCCTGGATCTCCGGCAAGAAGGTCAAGATGACCGACATGCCGCAGATGGTCGCCATCTACAACGGCATGGGCGGCGGTGCGGCGGCGGCGATTGCCGCCATCGCCTTCGCCCGGGGTGACGCGCACGGCACCGTCGCCACTACGCTGGCGGTGATCGGCGCACTGATCGGTTCGGTCTCCTTCACCGGCTCCTGCGTCGCTTACGCCAAGTTGCAGGGGCTGCTCAAGAAGGCGCATCGCCTGCCGGCGCAGAATGGCGTCAACGTGGTGCTGGCGCTCGCCGCCATCGTCCTCGGCGGCACCATGATCGTCACCGCCCCGGCGCGCCCGGAACTGATCTACGCCTTCTTCGCCATCGCCCTGCTGCTCGGCTTGATCGTCACGCTGCCGATTGGCGGCGCCGACATGCCGGTGGTGATTTCGCTGTTCAACGCCTTCACCGGCCTCGCGGTCGGTTTCGAGGGCTATGTTCAGGGCAATCCGGCGCTGATCATCGCCGGTATCGTCGTTGGCGCTGCCGGGACGCTACTCACCCAGTTGATGGCCAAGGCGATGAACCGGCCGATCTCCAACATCCTGTTCACGCCGATGGTCGCCAGCGGGGCTGGCGAGGCCATCGAAGGCACGATGAAGGAACTCTCCGGTCTCGATGCGGCAGCGATGATGCGTTACGCCAGCAAGGTCATCATCGTGCCGGGTTACGGCATGGCGGTGGCGCATGCCCAGCACAAGGTGTGGGAAATGACCTCGATCCTCGAAGAAGCCGGGGTCGAGGTGAAGTTTGCCATCCACCCGGTAGCCGGGCGCATGCCGGGCCACATGAACGTGCTGCTGGCGGAAGCCGGCGTGCCCTACGACAAGATCTTCGATCTGGAAGAGATCAACGGCGAATTCGGTCAGGCCGATGTGGCGCTGGTGATCGGCGCCAACGACGTGGTCAATCCCTCTGCCCGCACCGACAAGACCAGCCCGATCTACGGCATGCCGATTCTCGATGCCGACAAGGCGCAAAACGTGATCGTCATCAAGCGCGGCAAGGGCACCGGCTATTCGGGCGTCGAAAATGCGCTGTTCTATACCGAGAACTGCCGCATGCTGTATGGCGATGCACAACCAATGGCCGGCGAGATCATCCAGCATCTCAAGTCCATGGGTTGAGGCCTGTTGCGGTCGACGGCAAAAAAAGGGCAAAAATGAAGGAACGCAACGGTCAACCCGGCGTCCACTGACATCCTTACAATCGGCCACCGGACTTCTCCGGTGGCCGCTATACATAACACCAGGAGATCGTCATGACGAACACCGTTACCCTCGGCGGCAACCCTATTGAAGTCAGCGGCCACTTCCCCGCCAAGGGCGAACAGACACCGGCCTTTGCGCTGGTCGGCAAGGATCTGGCTGACGTCTCGCTGGCCAGCCTTGGCGGCAAGCGCAAGATCCTCAATATCTTCCCGAGTATCGACACGCCGACCTGCGCCACCTCGGTACGAAAATTCAACCAGTCGGCCAACGACCTCGCCAACACTGTCGTCCTGTGCATTTCGGCTGACCTGCCGTTCGCCCAGAGCCGTTTCTGCGGGGCTGAAGGTCTGTCCAACGTGCAAACGCTATCGACCATGCGCGGCCGCGAATTTCTCGAAGCCTACGGCGTCGCCATCACGACCGGCCCGCTGACCGGCGTTGCCGCCCGTGCGGTCGTCGTTCTCGACGAAAACAATCGCGTGCTGCACAGCGAGTTGGTCGGCGAAATCAAGAACGAACCGGATTACGCGGCGGCACTGGCAAGCTTGGCGTAATTTCCCGCCCCCAAACGACAAGCCCGCCAATTCGGCGGGCTTTTTTCTGGCTGGCGTGTATATCAGCCCTTGCCTGTACTGCCGAACCCACCCTCGCCACGCGTGCTCGCGTCGAAATCCTCGACCACGTTGAAGCCGACCTGCAACACTGGCACCACCACCAACTGGGCGATGCGCTCCAGTGGGTTGAGCGTGAAGCTCGCCTGTCCGCGATTCCACACCGACACCATCAGTTCGCCCTGGTAATCGCTGTCGATCAGACCGACCAGATTGCCGAGCACGATGCCATGTTTGTGACCAAGCCCGGAGCGCGGCAGGATCATCGCCGCCAGGCCCGGATCGGCCAGGTGGATCGCCATGCCCGTACGCACCAGCGTCGTCTGGCCGGGAACAATTTCCAGCGGCGCGTCGATACAGGCGCGCAGGTCAAGCCCCGCCGAACCCGGCGTCGCATAATGCGGCGGGCTGTCGTGCAGGCGTGGGTCGAGAATTTTTACGTCGATACGGTGCATCAGTCTGTTCCTGTCAAATCAGCAATATGTTCGATGAGCTGACGCGCCAGCTCGGATTTCGGCGCTGGCGTCAGCGGGTGCGTGCCCTTGTCGTCGAACAGCACCAGGCGGTTGTCATCGCCGCCGAAACCGTCCTGGATCAGGTTGCCGGCAATCAGCGGGATATTCTTCCGGCGCCGTTTGGCCTGCGCGTACTCTTCCAGGTTGCGGCTCTCGGCCGCGAAGCCGACGCAGAACGGGCCATCGGCCAGCGCCGCCACTTCGGCAAGGATGTCCGGATTCTCGATCAACTCGATCGGTGGAATGCCGCCGGTGTCTTTCTTCAACTTGTGCTCGGCAGCATTGGCAACGCGATAATCGGCAACGGCTGCGACGCCGATAAATATGTCCGATGACGATGCACGCACCATCACCGCCGCGTGCATTTCCAGCGCGCTACGCACATTGATGCGGTCAACCCCTTGCGGTGCCGCAAAACCCACCGGGCCGGAAACCAGCGTTACCGCCGCCCCCGCCTGCCGTGCCGCCCGTGCCAGCGCATAACCCATGCGCCCCGACGACAGATTGGTAATGCCGCGTACCGGGTCAATGGCCTCGAAAGTCGGGCCGGCGGTAATCAAAACTGTCTTGCCAGCCAGCAGCTTGGGCGCGAAGAAGGCAATCACCTCTTCGAGAATTTCCTCCGGCTCCAGCATGCGGCCGGCCCCCACCTCGCCACATGCCTGCTCACCACTGGCCGGGCCAAGGATGCCGACACCGTCGACTTGCAACTGGGCTACGTTGCGTTGCGTCGCCGGATTCTCCCACATCTGGCGATTCATTGCCGGCGCCACCAGAAGCGGGCAGTCGCGCGCCAGCACCATCGTCGCCAGCAGATCGTCTGCCAGGCCATGCGCCGTCCGCGCCAGAAAATCGGCCGAGGCCGGGGCGACCAGAATCAGGTCGGCCTGGCGCGAGAGGTCGATATGCGCCATCGCGTTCGGCATGCGCGCATCCCACTGGTCGGTGAATACCGGCTTGCCGGAAAGCGCCTGAAAGGTCGTCGGCGTGACGAAATGCGTCGCACCCTCGGTCATCGCCACCTGCACCTCGGCGCCCTGCTTGCCGAGCAGGCGAAGCAGTTCGGCCGCCTTGTAGGCGGCAATGCCGCCGGTGACGCCAAGAACGATGCGCTTTCCCTGTAATTCCATTGTCGTGCCATTAGAATGTGAGCTTTCCCATTCTACTGGAAACACGGCATGGCGATCACCGACTGGCCCGAGGGCGAACGTCCGCGCGAACGGCTACTGGCGCATGGCGCGGAAGCACTCTCTGATGCCGAGCTGCTGGCCATCTATCTGCGCGTCGGAGTGCGCGGCAAGAGCGCCGTCGACCTCGCGCGCGACCTGCTGCACCGCTTCGACGGTCGGTTGAGCGCGCTGGCCGAGGCCTCGCTGGAAGAACTGGCCAGCGTCTCCGGCATCGGCATGGCCAAGGCCGCGCAACTCAAAGCCAGTTTCGAACTAGCCCGCCGCGCGCTCTCCCAGGAGATGGCAACCCGCGACAGCTTCTCGTCACCCGGCAAGGTACGCGACTGGCTGCGCCTGAAACTCGCCAGCCGCCACAACGAAGTCTTCATGGCACTCTGGCTGGACGCCCAGAACCGGCTGCTCAAGGCCGACGAACTGTTCTCCGGCACCTTGACGCAAACCAGCGTCTATCCGCGCGAAGTCGTCAAGGCGGCACTGGCCAATAATGCGGCGGCGGTCATCCTCGCCCACAACCACCCGTCCGGCCTCGCCGAACCGTCGCACGCCGACGAAATGCTGACCCGCAGCCTGAAAGAGGCGCTGGCCCTTGTAGACGTTAAGGTGCTGGACCATTTCATCGTCGCCGGAAATGCCACACCGCTTTCGTTCGCCGAACGCGGCCTTTTGTAGAAATTGCAAAAAACACTTGAAATTTCAGGGTACTTTTCGCTATACTCGCGGGCTTTCTTCTAGCGAATTCTGGAGCACCAATCATGGCGCGAGTCTGCCAAGTAACGGGAAAAGCCCCGATGGTCGGGAACAAGGTTTCCCACGCCAACAATAGAACCAAGCGTCGTTTCCTGCCGAACTTGCAGTATCGTCGTTTCTGGGTCGAATCTGAAAACCGCTTCCTGCGCCTGCGCGTTTCCAACGCCGGCCTGCGCCTGATCGACAAGAACGGCATCGATGCCGTGCTCGCCGACCTGCGTGCGCGCGGCGAAGTCTGATAAGGAAGGATAAGTAAAATGGCTAAAGGCGGTCGCGAAAAAATCAAGCTGGAATCCACAGCTGGCACCGGTCACTTCTACACCACCTCCAAGAACAAGCGCACGACGCCTGAAAAGCTGGAGATGATGAAGTACGACCCGAAGGCTCGCAAGCACGTCGCTTACAAGGAAGTGAAGCTGAAGTAATTCGGCCCGCTCCAGCTTTCGACAAACCCGCCTTTCGGCGGGTTTTGTTTTTTTGGCTATGCCCGTTTGTCGCGCATTAGCAGCACAGCGTAGCCGACGATCCCGGCAAAGATCAGGAACGACCAGTTGGCCATCGACAGACCGAGAAACTCCCATTCGCGACTGGTACAAAAGCCGGTAGCGAGAAATAGCCCCGGCCACTGCATGCCCAGCCAGTCGACGAGACGCTCGATCAGGGTCGGGTCGCTGTAACCGCACTCGGTCGCCAGGTAGGGAAAGGCCTGCATCCATGTCTGGTAGCCGGCCACCGCCGCTCCCCCGGCAGCGAGCGCAGCGATCAGCCCAGCCCACAGCAGGCGCCCTGCAGGCAGCAACGTGCCGCCCAGCGCGACCAGTCCGATCACGATATAGAGCAGGCGCTGGAAGATGCAGAATGGACAGGGCGCCAGGCGCAGCATTTGCTGCAAGCCGAGGGCGAATACCACAAGCCCCAGCATCCCCAGGGCCAGCGTGGCAAACCAGGCGCGTACCGGAATCTCACGCCACGGCATAGCTGCGCATCCTGATCGAAAGTTCCTGCAACTGCTGAATACCTGACGCTTCGGCCTTTTGACACCAGTTCTGGAGATCGACGACCAGTTGCTCGCGAGTGGCGTTGGTGCGGTTCCACACCGCCGTCAACTCCGCCCGCATGGCGTATAGCGTTGCCAGGTTATGGCTGCGCGCCAACAGCGCGTCGAGTCGCTGGCGCCAGTCTTCGGGAATCTGCTGCATATCGACTTCCAGCCAGCGCTTGAGTCCCTTGAACGAAGCCTTGTCCTGAAACCTGGCCAGTTCCTCGCGATACAGGTTCTTCAGCGAGCCGGCATAGCGCGCCAGCACGTCATAACGATTGTCGATGACCGCCTGCAGCGTGGCGGAATCCACCTCGGAACGCGGCGCGACGATTTTCGGCACCGGCGCCAGTTTCTTGACCTTGGCCAGGCCCAGCACACAGAGCACACGGATATACATCCAGCCGATGTCGAACTCGTACCAGCGGCTGGAGAGTTTGGCCGAGGTGGCAAACGAATGATGGTTGTTGTGCAATTCCTCGCCACCGATCAGGATGCCCCACGGCATGATATTGGTCGAGGCGTCGGCGCAGTTGAAATTGCGGTAACCCCAGTAATGCCCGATGCCGTTGATGACGCCCGCCGCCCAGAAGGGAATCCAGATCATCTGCACGATCCAGATCAGGACGCCGGGCAGCGCGCCAAAGAGGAAAACGTCGATGGCCAGCATCAGCACGATGCCGAGCTTGTGCCAGGGCGTGTAGAGATGCCGTTCGATCCAGTCGTCCGGCGTACCGTGGCCGTAACGCTTCAGGGTTTCCTGGTTCCAGGCCTCCTTGACATAGAGGAAGACGCCGCCCCACAGCACCCGGTTGATGCCGTAGATCTGCGGACTGTGCGGATCGTCCGGCGTTTCGCACTTGGCGTGGTGCTTGCGGTGAATCGCCGCCCACTCCTTGGTTACCATCCCGGTGGTCAACCACAGCCAGAGGCGGAAGAAATGCGAGGGCAAGGGCGACAGATCGAGTGCCCGATGCGCCTGATGACGATGCAGAAAGATGGTGACCGAGGCGATGGTGACATGCGTCAGGGCCAGGGTCACCAGCACGTAGCCCCACCAGGGCAAAGCGAAAACGCCAGAATACATAGAATCCTTCAATTGAGATTGCGCGAGATATTCTAAGGCATGCATCCGGCGCTTGCGTGGCGAAGCGCGCAGCCCCGGAACCGCATTTGAAATTTGCCCTCTTTTGGCCGTCGACCGCAACAGGGTTGAATGCAGGGCGGCCGGCCGTTAAGATGGCCGGATGAATACACGCATACTGCTCGTCGAAGACGACGAACGCCTGGCCGAACTGACGGCCGAATATCTCACCAAGAACGACATGCAGGTCGCCATCGAGCCGCGCGGCGACATGGCTGAGGCGCGCATTCTTGCCGAGCAACCCGACCTCGTCATTCTCGATGTCATGTTGCCGGGCAAGGACGGCTTTGAAGTCTGTCGCGGCGTGCGCCAGCAATATCGCGGCGTGATCCTGATGCTGACCGCGCGCGACGAAGACTTCGACCAGATTCTCGGCCTCGAGATGGGCGCCGACGACTACATCGCCAAACCGGTGCAACCGCGTGTGCTGCTCGCCCGCATCAAGGCCCTGCTGCGGCGGATGCCGACGGCCGGCGACGGCCCGGCCAGCGAAGCCGAGAAAATGATGTTCGGCCAGTTCCGCATCAGCCAGGCCACGCGCACCGCCTCGCTGGGCAGCGAGAATATCGACCTGACCACCGCCGAATTCGACCTGCTGTGGCTGCTCGCCTCACATGCCGGCAACGTGCTTTCGCGCGACGACCTGTTGCAGGAACTGCGCGGCATCGGTTTCGACGGTCTCGACCGCTCGATCGACGCCCGCATCTCGCGCCTGCGCAAAAAGCTGAACGACGACCCGGAAAACCCGACGCGCATCAAGACCGTGCGCGGCAAGGGCTACCTCTTCAGCAAGCATGACTGGAACTGAGCCCGGCGACGGCCAGGAAAAAAGCCAAGGCCTCGTCCGCTCGCTCTTCCGCGTCTCGCTGCCGCGCTGGCGGGGCGGGCGCTACAGCCTGTCCAAGCTGTTCTTCAACTTCTACCTGCTGGCGATGGGTTCCTTCGTCGCCATCGCCTTCACTGCCGACTTCGTCATCTCCACCGCCCAGCGCGGCATCACCGACGACTACGCCCGCCGCTTCATGCGCGGCACCATCACGCTGATCGAGGACGAGCTCTACCGCACCCCGCGCAGCGCCTGGGAAAAGAAGATCGCGGAACTCGACGAAAAATTCTCCTACCGCCTCGGCATCGTCGAGCGCATCACGCTCGATCGCATCGTCACCCCCACCCAGGTCGCCAAGCTCGATGCCGGCGACATCGCCATCGACCACGACGGCGATGTCATGTATCACCGCCTCGGCACCAGCAGCAAGGTGCTGGTGGTCGGCCCGCTGGCCGCCAACCGCAACCCGGAACTCAAGGATCGGCTACCGCTCGACCTGCGCCTGCGGCTGCTGACCTGGAGCCTGACCGGCGTCATTTTCGGCATCGCGCTGTGGTTCTGGGTGCGCCCAATCTGGCGCGATCTGGAAACCCTGCGCCAGACCGCCCGCGACCTCGGCGACGGCGATTTCGAAGCACGCTCGCCGCCGGCCCGCAGCCAGCTCTTCGCACCGCTGTCCGACACCATGAACAGCATGGCCGAACGCGTGCAGCAACTGCTCGCCACACACCGCGAGTTGTCCTCCGCCATCTCGCACGAACTTCGGACGCCGATTGCGCGCATGCGCTTTGCGCTGGAAATGCTCTCCGGCACCGATCTGCGCGCCGAACGCGAACGGCTGTGGGCGATGATGGAAGCCGACCTCGACGAACTCGATCACCTGATCGACACCAGCCTGACCTACGCCCGTTTCGAGCGCGAAGCCCCGGAGCCGCATTTTTCCAACGTCCGTTTCGGCGAATGGCTGAACGACGAAGTCGACGCCGTGCGCCTGCTTGGCCGCAACCTGACGATCACGGTCGACACCGAAAAACTGCCCGAAAACCTGCACGTCGACCTCGACCGCAAAGCCATGCCCTACGCGCTCCGCAACCTGCTGCGCAACGCCTTCAAATACGCCAGCCAGCAGATCGTCGTCAGCGCCGAGTTGCAACAGGATCGCATCGTGATCCATGTCGACGACGACGGCATCGGCATCCCGCCGGAAGACCGCGAACACGTCTTCTCCGCCTTTACCCGCCTCGACCGTTCGCGCGACCGCGCCACCGGCGGCTATGGCTTGGGTCTCGCCATAACCCGCCGCGTGCTTGAACTGCACGGCGGCACCGCAACCGCCGATGCCGCCCCGCTCGGCGGCGCCCGCTTCACGCTGTCCTGGAAGGCGCAGCAGTAGCCGCTGTCACACAGCGTCACAAAGCATCAACGCCGGTTACGTCGACGCCACGCGCGCGCAACAGACGCGCTACCGGTGCGCCCCTAGAATGCAACCCATGAACCAACAGACCCGAAAAAAGGGGAACAGCAAAATGAACAAGATCAACATCGCAGAATTTCTGGCCGCCGCCCGTCAGCACCTGTTCGGGCTGCACGCCGTCCAGCCGGCCTTCGCAACCCTGCCGGCACAGGTTCGCCAGGCACGCTGATGGCCTTTGCCGACAACCTGCCGATCAACGAAAGCCTTGGCGTATTCGTTGGCGTTGCCGGCATCGACTGGTTGACCGACGGCCAAGCTGAACCGCTCAACGCCATGCTGGCCGCCATCGCCACCGGCGCTGTCATTGTAGCCGCCCGCCGTTGGCTCAAGCACCGCAAGAAGGACTGAACCGCTTTACCTCCCTCGAAATCCCCCTTTCGAGACCTCCCTGTTACCCCGCCCACGTGGCGGGGTTTTTTTGTCCGGACTTTCTGCCTGCCTGAATCCCGGATACAAAAAAAGGGCACCCGCAGGCGCCCTTCTACCAATCCGAATCCGGTTACTGAACTTGCTGGATACCGGCCAGCACCCAGCCGCCCTTGCCGTCGCGCGGCTTGGTCATGTGCCAGATTTCATCGAAGGGCTCGGCTGCTGCGTTTGCCGCTTCGCGGATCAGGCCGGTGAAGCGGACGCTGACGATGTAGCGCGCAGCCTCTTCGGCAACATCGAGCACCTCGGCATTGACGGTCACGACATCGGTCTGCTGGGCAGCCTGGCCGCGATCGACGAAACTCAGCTTGATCTCGCCGAACATTTCCGGCGTCGTGAATTCGCGAATGTCTTCCAGATTGCCGGCATCGTTCGCAGCCTGCAGGCGAATGAAATTGACCTTGGCGTTGCGCACGAAACTGGCAACATCGAAGTCGGCCGGAATATTGCCGCCATTGCCACCCGTCACACCATTGCTCACTGCTGCCGGGGCACCGCCGCCGTAAGCGACGGACGAGGCGGACTCAGGCTGCATGTCGAAGCTACGCGGGACCGAATTGCCGGCACCGGCATACTGCAAGCCCTGCGAACCGCCCGGGCCTGCCTGCGCGGCTGCCCGGCGGCGCATGATGAGCCCGACGACGACCATGACCGCCATGATCAGCAGACCGATCATCAGCATCGAGGCGAGTTCCTCGCCGAAACCGAAATGCGAGGCCAGCGCGGCCAGGCCGAGACCGGCGGCGAGGCCGGCGAGCGGGCCCATCCAGGAACGCTTGGGCTGAGCTTGCGGAGCGCTTGGCGCGGCCTGCGGCTTGGCGGCAGCTGCCTGGCTGGGAGCCGGCGTTGCGGACGGCGATTTTTGCGGGCTGATGGATTCGCGCTGCATGCCGGACGAGCTTCCGCCGCCGAGACGCCTCGCGGCTTCGGCATCGCTGGCAACCAGCGTGAAGCCCAGTGCCAACGCGGCGGTTAAGAGGGCAAATGATTTCATGGATGTCTCCGTTCAGGGTGTGAAATGCACGACAAAGGATACGCCAGCGCAGGCCTCCTTATAAACCAGAATATCGCGAAGCCTTTATTCGTTAAATACGAACAATTGCCGAGCGCCGTTCACGCCGCTTCGCCGAACCAGTTGGCGCCCAGGCAGGCGCGCAGTGCGAGACGCGCCCGGTGCAACTGGACGAAGCAGTTATTGGTGGTGATCGCCAGCGTCTGGCAAATCTCGTCGGTATCGAAGCCGAGCACTTCGCGCATGGTGAAGATGCGGGCACTGGCTTCCGGCATGCGATAAAGGCAGGCCTCGAAAACTTCCCAGAACTGCCTGCTTTCCATCGCCTGCTGCGGCGTCTGCCATTCCGATGGGCGGGTGTCTTCGGCCCAGTGCCGGCGGTCGTCGAAATAGCCTTGCAAATCGTCATCGTTTTCGGCGTTGACCGCAACCGGCTCGCGCATCTTGCGGCGCAGGACATCGACAATCTTGTTCTTCAGGATCGCCAGCACCCAAGTGCGCAAGGAGGCGCGCGAGGCGAATTTTTCCTTGCCCAGAAGAGCACCGGTTAGCGCTTCCTGCACTGCGTCCTCGGCCTGCGCATGGTCGCGCAACTGCATCTCGGCGAAACGCAGCATGTCGCGGCGCAGGCTTGTGAGAAACTCCGGGTCGTGCAGGGGGTCGCTGGACATGGCTTCTCGCGGAGGTTGGATGCCGACGATCATACCGACTGCAAAAAATTTTGTAAGTTTTTCATGGCCGTGCCGACTAATGGATCAGGCACCCAAGCCAAAGACGCAAGAATGGAATTGAAATGATCAGCTGCAAGGAAGCCACCCGACTCGCCTCGTTACAACTGGAACGCAAACTCAGCTTATGGGAACGCGCCCAGTTTCGTTTTCACCTGGCGTTTTGCATCGGCTGCCGACGTGCTGAAAGACAGTTCGCCTTCCTGCGTCGGGCAACAGGCGCCTGGATGAGTCACAAGGACTGATCCAACCACCTCGATCTCAACGGAGTCAATCATGAAAAAGCACAATCTCGTTTCCCTCGCCATCGGTTCCACCTTCGCCGCCATCGCCCTGAGCCCGGTCGCCCATGCGGCCGACAATCCCTTCGGCGCCACCAAGCTGCAAGCCGGTTACCAACTGGCCCAGGCCGATACCAAAATGAAGGACGGCAGCTGCGGCGGCGATAAAAAAATGGATGCCAAGTGTGGCGCCGACAAGAAGGCTGCTGCGGAAAAGAAAAAGGATGGCAAGTGCGGCGAAGCCAAATGCGGTGCCGACAAGAAGAAGGCCGAAGCCAAGTGCGGCGCGGACAAGAAGAGCGACGCCAGCTGCGGCGCCAAGAAGTAATCCGGCCCTGAACCGAGGCGGCGGGGAACGCTGTTCCCTGCCGGCCTTCTGACCGGGAGAAACCCATGTCACCACGTTCCCCAACGGGCGCCGGCCTCGGCTTTCGCCGCGAGTTGTTTGAAGCCATGCGCGCCGGCCTGCCGGAGTCCATCCGTTTTTTTGAACTGGCCCCGGAAAACTGGGCCGGCATGGGCGGCCGCTCGGCCCGCGACCTGCGCGAATTTACCGAGCGCTACCCCTTCGTCTGCCACGGCCTGTCTCTCTCGCTGGGCGGCCCGGCGCCGCTCGACGAAGCCTTGCTGCGACGCATCCGCAGCTTCATGACCGAGCATGGCATGACGCTGTACACCGAGCATCTTTCATGGTGCGGCGACGACAGCCGGCTCTACGACCTGCTGCCGATCCCGCTGACAACCGGCGCCGTGCGCTGGACGGCCGAACGCATCCGCCGCGCTCAGGACATTCTCGGCATGCGCATCGGCATCGAAAATGCCTCGTACTACGTGGCGCCCCCCGGTGCCGAGATGAGCGAGCACGGATTCATCGGCGAGGTGATCCGCGAAGCCGACTGCCTGCTGCACCTCGACGTCAACAATATCTACGTCAACAGCCGCAACTTCGGCTTCGATCCGCTCGACTTCATGGCCTCGCTGCCACTCGAACGCACCTGCTACATCCACGTCGCCGGTCATTATGTCGAACCGGACGGCCTGTTGATCGACACCCACGGCGCCGAGGTCATCGATCCGGTCTGGTCGCTGCTCGAAGCTGCCTATGCGCGCATCGGCGGCGCGGTGCCGACCTGCCTCGAACGCGATTTCAATTTTGCCGATTTTTCGGCGTTGACCGCAGAAGTCGCACAAATCGCATGCCTGCAAGCTGCCGCCCACCACCGCGAGGCCGCCTGATGGACACCGGCTTCCAGACTTTTCAGCGGGCCTTCGGCCGCCACCTGCGCGACCCGCAGCACACGCCGCGCCCGGCCGGCGTGCCGGTGCGTCGAATGGCGGTTTACAACGAACTGCTGTTCAATAACCTGTGCGGCTTTCTCGACCCCTGCTTTCCGGTTTGCCGCGCCCTGCTCGGTGAAACCCGTTGGCGGCGCCTGTGCCGAACCTTCTATCGCGACTGGCCAGCGCATACCCCGTGGTTCCGCGAAATTCCCCGCGAATTCACACGCTACCTGGCCAGTGGCAACATCGCCCAGCGCCTGCCCGCCTGGCTGGCTGAACTGGCGCATTACGAATGGGCCGAACTGGCGGTCGACATCATGGATTGCCCACAGCCCGTCTGCGATCCGACTGGCGACCTGATGCACGCGCCCATCATGCTCAACCCGGCACTGATGAACCTCGCCTACACCTGGCCGGTGCACCGCATCGGCCCGGACTTCCGCCCGCGCAAGGCGGTCGCCACCCATCTCGTCGTCTATCGCGATGCTGACGATCAGGTGCAATTCAGCGAAATCAATCCGGTCACCGCCCAGCTGCTGGCCCGCCTGGCCGCACACCCGCAAACCGGCAGCGCAGCCTGCCTGGCCATCGCCGACGAACTTCGCCATCCGTCGCCTGAACGCCTCCTGTCGCATGGCGCCGTGTTGCTCGACGAGTTGCGTCGCCAGGGCATCGTACTGGGAGTTCAATCATCATGAAAAACCTGATCGGCAAATCGCTCGACCACCTTGACTTGCTCGGGCTGTGGATCGGGCTGCTCAGCCTGCGCCTGCTTCTAGCCTGGGATTTCTTCGAGTCCGGTCTGGAAAAATTCCACGGCAGCAACTGGTTCATGGACATTCAGGATCGCTTCCCCTTCCCGTTCAGTATCGTGCCGCCGGAAATCAGCTGGCAGATGGCGACCTGGTTCGAACTGCTCGGTGGCGTCGCTCTGGTGCTCGGGCTGGCGACGCGCTTTTTCTCGGTCTCGCTGCTCATCCTGACCGTGGTCGCCATCGCCAGCGTGCATTGGCCCGAATCGTGGACTACCTGGAGCGAATTGCTGCAAGGCTACGTCTTTACCGACAACGGCTTCGGCAATTTCAAGCTGCCGGTACTCTTCATCGGCATGCTGCTGCCGCTGATCCTGCTCGGCCCGGGCCGCCTGTCGCTCGACCACTGGCTGCGTCGCAAACTGCTCGCCCGGAATGCTGCGGTCAGGACACCCTCTTCCGCTGAACGACTGAACCAGCAATAAGCGCGCCTGTCAGCAAGCGTTACAAAGCAGGCAAGAAAGTCGAACAGACAGCACCTGCCAGCCGTTCTACATTGTCTTCGCAGTCAGCCACCAAAGGAGACATCATGGAAAAAACGAAGAGCAAGGCGAAGCGGTTCCTGAAGCTGGACAGGCTCGGCCTGCGCATCGCCCACGCCCAGAAATACCTGGAAAAGCGCCGCAAGGAGCGCCTCGAACGCTCCTTCGAGCGGAGCATGCTGCAAGGTACGTAATCGGCAGCAGCTGCTTTCCCCATGCCAACGGCGGAAACCTTCGGGTCAATCCGCCGTTTTTTCTTTCAGCATCCGTACTTCGCGCTGCGGGAAGGGAATCTGGATGCCGTTTTCCCGGAATGCCTTCCAGACGACGAGGTTGATGTCCGATATCACATTGCCCCGCCCGGCTTCCGGATCGGCGATCCAGAAACCGAGTTCGAGATTGATGGCGCTTTCGCCAAAGGCAGTCAGGAAAACACTGGGCGGCGAATCGCTCAGCACGCGCGGGTGAGCGGCGGCGGCCTCGCACATCAGGCGCCTTGCCAGGTCGAGGTCGGTATCGTAGGCAACGCCGATGGTCGTCGTCAGGCGCATGCGCGTATCGGAGTAGGACTGGTTCTGCACCACGTTGGCGATCAGCGCCTCGTTGGGCACGATGTACTCGGTGCCCGCCGGGTGCTGGAGCACCGTGTAGCGCGTGGTGATCTTGGTCACCTGCCCGCTGTCGGTACCGACCTGGATCACGTCGCCGATATGGATCGACCGGTCGAGCAGGATGATGAAACCGGAAACGTAATTGCTGGCGATGCGCTGCATGCCAAGGCCCAAACCAACCCCCAGCGCGCCGGTAAATACCGAGAATGCGGTCATGTCGATGCCCGCCATGGTCAGGCCGGTGACCAGCGCGGCCACCGTCAACAGCGACTTGGCGACGCGCACGCCGACGATACGCAGGCTGGAATCGACGCCTTCCATACGCATCAGCCGCGCTTCGATGACCCCGGCGATCCACAGCGCAACGACCACGGTCAGGAAAACAGTCAGAACGCCTTGCAGGATCATCCACAGGTTGATGCTCTGCGAGCCGAGCGGGACTGACACCCCTTCCAGCGCGTCGATGACATGGGGCGCCAGATCGGTAATGTAAAGCGCCAGCCAGCCCCAGACGAAGCCGGCAATGATGCGCTCCCAGGTCGTCAGCCAGGTGGCTTTCGGGAAGGCCTGGCGCAGCACGAACACCACCGCACGTACCAGTATCATCGAGCCCAGCAGGGGTATCGCCAGACGGAACAGGTTGATGTGGATGAATTTCTGCAATACCAGCTTGGCGATGCTGACCAGCACCAGCGCCGTCACCGGGAAAGCCAGGCGGGCACCGGCATCGTGCAGGCGACCGCCATCCGCCTTGTGATGCCTGCTCAGCCACCAGCGGACGATCAGCCAGGCGGCGCCGATACAGGCGGCCAGCGCAACCAGTTGCCAGACGAAATTCGGGTCGCGGAAATCGTCGACGAGATCGCGGAACAATTGCAGGGCTTCGTTTTGCTGCTGCTTCATGCTTTCTTGTCCAGAATGGCGGCGAAAAAGCCGTCGGTATTGTGCCGGTGCGGCAGCAGCCGCAGGTAATCGCCGTCGACCGCGATGCCCTGTTTGGCCAGCACTGCGGATGCAGGGGTCAGGGTGAACTCCGGGTGCTGCGCCAGGAATGCCTCGACGATGGCTTCGTTCTCTGCGGTCAACAGGCTGCAAGTGGCATAAACCACGCGGCCACCGGGACGCACCAGTTTGGCTGCGGCATCGAGAATGCTGGCCTGCTTCGTCGTCAGCTCGGCCACCGCTGCCTCGTTCTGGCGCCATTTGAGGTCGGGGTTGCGGCGCAGCGTGCCAAGGCCGGAACACGGCGCATCGACCAGCACGCGGTCGACCTTGCCGGCCAGGCGTTTGATCTTGGTGTCACGTTCATGCTCGATGCGCGCCGGATGCACGTTGGACAGCCCGGAACGCGCCAGGCGCGGCTTCAGGTTTGCAAGGCGCTTGTCGGACACATCGTAGGCGTAGAGACGGCCGGTGTTCTTCATCAGCGCGCCAAGCAGCAACGTCTTTCCGCCCGCCCCGGCACAGAAATCGACAACCATTTCGCCGCGTTTCGGCTCCAGCAGGTACCCGAGCAACTGGCTGCCCTCGTCCTGCACCTCGAAGGCACCTTCGAGAAAGAGCGGGTGTTTGGCCAAGGCCGGTTTTTCGCGCAGGCGGATGGACAGCGGCGAAAGCGGGCCGGGCACGGCGGCGATGTCGTCGGCAGCGAGGCGTTCGAGCACGGCTTCGCGGTTGGTCTTGACGGTATTGACGCGCAGGTCGAGCGGCGCCGGCAGATTCAGCGCGTGCGCCAGCTTTTCGACTTCGTCGGCACCGAATTGCGCCTCCAGCGCGTGGTACAGCCAGTCCGGCAGATCGCAGCGGACGGCGGGCAGCATTTCACTCTCCGGCAGCGCCTTGGCAGCGGCCAGCCATTCCTCCTCGCTGGCTTTCAGCACCGGCGCCAGCTCGCGCTGGCTCCAGCCGCGCGTCACGGCAAGTGCCACCAGCAGCCGATTGCGATCCGACAATTTGCCGGCGCAGCGCGCCTCCAGGCTGCGCCCGCGCCGCAGCACGGCAAAGACCGTTTCAGCAACAAAGGCGCGGTCGGCATGGCCCAGCTCGCGATGCTCGCGGAAATAGCGCGACACCACGGCATCGGCCGGGTAGTCGAAGCGCAGCAGCAGGCCGAGAACCGCTTCGGCATGGGCAAACAGGGCGGTGGTGAAGCGTGCTTTCATGGTGTTCCCAATTCTGTGGCGACCTGCTCATAGCTGTCGCCCTTTTTATCCGTAAAGCGGATTTTAACCGGCAAGCGCTGACGGTCGAGCGCGATCCAGATTTCCGTGATGTTGTCGGTCATCGCTCGCAGGTGCAGGGTGCGGAAGCGGCCGGCCGGCGTTTCGATTTCTTCCTCGCCCAGCGAATCGATGGCGTAACGCTCATATTTCTTGCCGGTAACGACACCGATCTCGCTGCCTTCGGGCAATTTGCCGAGGTAGGCGAGCTGGTAATTGAGCGACAGCAGATCCTGCGTGCCCGGCGCAATCGGCCGCACGCTGCCGTCGCGCGCCAGACTGACCTGCTGGGCCGACCAGTCGAAATCGGCGTTTTCGTTGCTGTCCTTGCCGTTCTTCAGGCTGCGATAGCTTTCCGGTTGCAAGCCGCCGGGTGCCATCCGTCCCCGGCTTTCGGTTTCGATACGCAGCGGTTTGAACACAGCCGCCAGGCCGCTGGTCTCGGTCGTGGCGCTCAGCCGGTAAGTGCCATCGTCGTTAAATTCCCAACGATGTTCGGCACGACCAATCTGCATGCCCAGGGATTCCTTGTAGATGGCGAAGCGGATGGTGCCGCTGGCTGGCAGGATCGGCTTGGCGGGCATGGCGGGGGGGCTGGTTGCGGTCGACGGCATTTCAGGGGCAATTTCCGAATTTGCTTCGTTTGTAATTTCCGGCGTGCCGGGCTGCGTTTGCGGAGTTGCTTTGGCCGTACTCAGCCGGGGCGCTTTGGCCGCCCTGGCGGCGGATTTTGCGGGCGCCTGCGCGGCCGGTTCTTCGTTGACCGGCGGGCTGGCCGGCACTTCGGGTAGCGGTTTCAACTCGACCCGCAAAGGCGGCGCATCCTGGCCGCCACCGAACAATTCGACTTCGGTGCTGAACAAGGCCGCCGCATGAATGGCCAGCGAGCCGATCAATGCAGCGAACAGCGCAACGGGCATCGCCGCTCAGCGCACCTCGGGCGCGATCAATGCCACATCGGCCGCCATCTCGGCGCTCAAACGCACGCAGCCGTTTTCCAGCCGCAGGCGGTCTTCGGCAAACCAGCGCACGGCCTGCGGATAAACCCTGTGTTCCTGGCGCAGCACGCGCGCTGCGAGCGTCGCCTCGCTATCGCTGTCGAGCACCGGCACGGCCGCCTGGATGATGACCGGGCCGTGATCGAGGGTCGGCGTCACGAAATGCACGGTGCAGCCATGAATGCGCACGCCCTCCTCCAGCGCCCGCTGGTGCGTATGCAGCCCGGGGAAGGATGGCAGCAGCGAGGGGTGAATATTCATCAGACGGCCTTCGTAATGGCGAACGAAGCCTTCGGAAAGGATGCGCATGAAGCCGGCGAGGACGACCAGATCCGGCGCGAAACCATCAATGCATTCGGCCAGCGCGGCGTCGAAGGCCTCGCGTCCGGCAAAGGCCTTGTGGTCGATGAAGTGGGCGGTGATGCCGGCCTTGGCGGCCGTCTCCAGGCCTTGCGCATCGGGCCGGTTACTGATCACGGCAGCGATGTTGACCGGCAGCTGGCCGGCGTCGCGGGCGGCGATCAGGGCCTCCATGTTGCTGCCACGACCGGAGATGAGGATGACGATGTTTTTCATTTGATGAAGCTTACAGGCAGGAAAAAGGTGGTAACCGCCGACTGCGTGGCACGCGAAAAGCCGCGCCCGTTGCGGTCGGCGACGATCTTGGCCATCAGGTCGAGCAGCGCGATTTCACGCCCGAATTCGCGCTCGAAGGAAAGATTGCGATTGGCCGGATCGAGTTCGTTGGAAAGCAAAAAAAGCTCGCCGGCCGCGTTGCGGTCGACACTCAGCTTCCAGATCGCGACTTCCATGTTGCGCGCGCAGTTGTAGAGCTTGCGTTCGTCCAACGCGTCGAGGATGTAGAACTCGTCCTTGTGCTCGAAGGCCGCGTCGGTCATCGTCAGCAGTCCGAACATCAGCGCCAGCACACGGTCGCCGTCGTAATTCTCGCTGAAGGCCAGCGCCGCCGCCTGCCCCTCGCGCAGCCCGCCGAGTTCGGGAAAGCTCCTGGTCTGGCGCAATTTCAGCCGCTCGACCGCCGCCTCGCGGCTCGCTGCGCTCTTTTTCCATTCGCGTGGATTGCGCTTGTAGAGTTTGTCGGCGATCAGGATCAGGCCATCGACGCTATCGCTGCGCACCGTATCGGCAATGCGATCGACCTCGGTTTTGGCCAGATATTTGACGTCGACCGTACTCTCCGTCCGCCCGTCCTTTCCCATCTTGGTCGTGCACCCGGCAAGCACCAGCATGAGAAGGAGGGCGAGCCAGTGCATCAGGCCGATCTGCTTTTCAGCCAGCCGATACCGACTGGCACCAGCGTGAAGGCAATGATGCCGACGATGATCAACGAAAGGTTGGCACGCACCCAGGGCAGGTTGCCCAGCCAGTAGCCAGCCAGACACAGCGAAACCACCCAGCCCAGCGCGCCGACCAGGTTGAACAGCGTGAATCGGGCGTAGGTCATCGAGCCGATGCCGGCCACAAACGGGGCAAAGGTACGGAACAGCGGCAGGAAGCGCGAGATCACCAGCGTCTTGCCGCCGTGTTTTTCATAAAAGGCGTGCGTCTTGATCAGTGCATCCTTGTTGAAGAAACGCGAGTTTTCCCAGTGGAAGACCTTGGGGCCGAGGAAGCGGCCGATCTGGTAATTGAGGGTGTTGCCCAGCACGGCAGCGACTGTCAGCACGCCCATCAGCACCAGGATGTCCATGCCGCCCTCGCCGATGGCCGCCAGCGCGCCGGCCACGAAGAGCAGCGAATCGCCGGGCAGGAAGGGCGTCACGACAAAGCCAGTTTCGGCGAAGACGATGAAAAACAGGATGCCGTAGATCCACAGCCCGTATTGCTGCACCAGCAGCGCCAGATGCTTGTCGAGGTGGAGGACAATGTCCATGAACTGCATGAGTAAATCCATCGGGAAGCACCGGGCATGAGAAAAACGTGATTTTACCTCAAGGTATAATTCCGCCATGCCGACGATTGCCCGCCTCCCAGACCTGCTGATTAGCCAGATTGCCGCAGGCGAGGTGGTCGAAAGACCCGCCTCGGTCCTGAAAGAGTTGCTGGAAAACAGCCTCGATGCCGGCAGCAAGGCGATCCAGGTGCATCTGGAGGAAGGCGGCGTCAAGCTGATCCGCGTTACCGACGACGGCTGCGGCATCGCCAGGGACGAACTGGCGCTGGCCCTGACCCGCCACGCCACCTCGAAAATCGTTTCGCTGGACGACCTGGAGCGCGTCAGTTCGCTCGGCTTTCGCGGCGAAGCGCTGGCCTCGGTCGCTTCCGTCGCCCGCCTCGCCATCAGCAGCCGCGAACGCGGCGCCGCCCACGCCTGGAAGCTGAAAGCTGAACCTGGCGCCGAGCCGGAACCGGCCGCGCTGATGGCCGGCACCGTCGTCGAAATGCGCGACCTCTATTACAACACCCCGGCCCGCCGTAAATTCCTCAAGGCCGAGGGCACCGAATTCGCCCATTGTGCCGACGCCGTCAAGCGCCTGGCGCTGACCCGCCCCGACGTCGCCTTCAGCCTGACGCACAACGGCCGCAACCTCTTCCAGCTCGCGCCCGCCGACAGCGCCCGGCGCATCGCCGACATCCTCGGCGACGACTTTCTCGGCGCCGCCCGCCGCCTCGACGCCGCCGCCGGGCCGCTCGCCATCGCCGGCTTCGCCATCGACCCGACGCGCGCCACCGACGCCAAAGACGGCCAGTACGTCTTCGTCAATGGCCGCTTCGTGCGCGACAAAGTGATCGCCCACGCCCTGCGCGAAGCCTACCGCGACGTGCTGCACGGCAGCCGCCAGCCCGCCGTCTGCCTGTTCGTGAACATCGACCCGGCGCTGGTCGACGTCAATGTGCACCCGGCCAAGACCGAAGTCCGCTTCCGCGACTCGCGCGCCATGCACCAGTTCGTCTTCCACGCCATCCAGCGCACGCTGGCAGCGCCGGTGCAGTCTGAAACGCCCGAAATGGCACCTGTTGCGGTCGACCCCGAAAAAAGGGCAAATTTCAATATTGCCGCCGACTACCCGCCGCCGCTGCGCCATCAAAGCACGCTCGGCGTCGCCGAGCCCGCCGCTGCCGCCTACCTCGCCTTCGCCCGCGCCACGCAAGGCCTGGCCGAACCGGCAAGCCCCCTCCCTGCCGCTCCCCAATTCATGCCATCGGAAGCCGTCGACCGCGACGGCCCGCCGCTCGGCTACGCGCTCGCCCAGTTGCACGGCATCTACATCCTCGCGCAGAACGCGCGCGGCCTCGTCCTCATCGACATGCACACCGCGCACGAACGCATCCTCTACGAAAAGCTCAAGACGGCCCTCGACAACCGCCAGATCGCCACCCAGGCGCTGCTGATTCCCGCCGTCTTCTCCGCCGACCCGCTCGACATCGCCGCCGTCGAAGAACACGCCGACGCGCTGGCCGACCTCGGCTTCCAGATCGCCCCCCTCGGCCCCAACCAACTCGGCGTGCGCAGCGTCCCCGCCCTGCTCCAATCCGGCGACCCCGCCGCGCTCGCCCGTTCGTTAATTGCGGAATTGCGCGAACACGGCATCACCCAACTCGCCACCGCCCGTCGCAACGAACTGCTGGCCACCATGGCCTGCCACGGCGCCGTCCGCGCCCGCCGCATCCTCACCCTCCCCGAAATGAACGCCCTGCTCCGCCAGATGGAAGAAACCGAACGCGCCGGCCAGTGCAACCACGGCCGGCCGACGTGGACGGAACTGTCGATCGATCAACTGGACAAGCTGTTTTTGCGCGGGCAGTGATCGATCGCTTTCCCGCTGGCGATGTCAGCGGAGTTGTTGCCATCCCAGTTATCCCGATAACGGCGGAATGCTCGTTTTTGTGCCATTCATGGCGTTCTCAGCGCACCGCACCGGTGCAAAGTCAACGCTAAAACTCGTGGCAAGCCATCCCTCGGGCGTCCAGAATCGCCAAACCCTGATCTGAATTTTCAGGGTTACAGCCGTCCGGATTCGTTGATTTATGCCCTCTTGCGCGATGCCAATGCGGCACGACCTCCCGAATGACATGGTGCAACGCAAAAACGCGGCATAGTGTTTGCTAGGATCGTCAAGCACTTCCCTGTATGTGTAATGATCGTAAAGGAGAACCCATGTCCACGATCTCAGCTGGCGAAGGGACCGGTGCCAGTGCAGTGGTAGCCGCCCCGCATAGACTGATCCAGGAAACTGAGAGCATCGTCATTCGCTTTGTCGGCGATTCCGGCGATGGCATGCAACTGACCGGCGGCGAATTCGCCCGAATCATGGGGCGTTCCGGCCACGACTTTGCCACCCACCCGGATTACCCGCCCGAAATCAGTGCCCCCACCGGCACCCTGTTCGGCGTTTCCGGCTTCCAGATCCAGTTGGCGAGCGGCAATGCCCTGACCTCCGGAGATCGCCCCGATCTGTTGGTGGTAATGAATCCGGCAGCGCTGGCCAGCAACCTGTCCGACGCCAGGCCCGGCGCCACACTGGTCGTCAATAGCGGGGCATTTACCGGTGCAAATCTGGAAAAGGCGGGCTATCGCGGAAATCCGCTCGAAGATGGCAGTCTGGACGACTACCGCGTTCTGTCCGTGGACATGTCGGGGCTGACGGCGCAGGCGCTGGCGGACTCCGGACTGGGCAAAAAGGAGATCAGTCGCTGCAAGAACTATTTCGCGCTCGGCCTGATGTTGTCGCTGTTCGGCGAGAGTCCGGACGAGCAGATCGACGAAATCCGCAACAAGTTCGGCAAATCCAACCCGCAAAGTGCCGAAGCCAATATCGTGGCCATGCGGGCCGGCTATGCCTATGGCGATGCATCGGAGCTGATCGCATCGGTTTATCACGTTCCGCAGGCCCATCTGCCGCCGGGAAAATACCGGACGATTACCGGCAATCAAGGGGCTGCGCTGGGCTTCGTCGCAGCGTCCGAGCGTTCGGGAATCCCGCTGTTTCTTGGGTCCTACCCGATCACGCCGGCAACGGACATCCTCCATGAGCTGTCGCTGCACAAGAATTTCAACGTCAAAACCTTTCAGGCCGAAGATGAAATCGCCGCCATCTGCGCTGCAATCGGCGCTTCCTACGGGGGCGCCCTCGGGCTGACGACGACTTCCGGCCCCGGCATGGCCCTCAAGACCGAGGCACTCGGCCTGGCCGTGATGCTGGAACTGCCGCTCGTGGTGGTCAATGTCCAGCGCGCCGGCCCGTCGACCGGCTTGCCGACCAAGGTCGAACAGGCCGATCTGTTGCAGGCAGTCTATGGCCGCAATGGCGAGTGCCCGGTGCCGGTGATCGCAGCGAGTTCACCGGCGGACTGCTTCGACTGCGCGCTGGAAGCCTTCCGGCTGGCGGTCAAATACATGACGCCGGTGATCCTCCTGAGCGACGGCGGCATTGCCAATAGTGCCGAGCCGTGGCGAATCCCCGAAGTGGACAGCCTGCCCGAATTCAAGGTCAGCTACCGTACCGAACCGGCCGGCTACCAACCCTATGCCAGAGACGAAAATCTGGCGCGCGCCTGGGTTGTGCCCGGCACGCCCGGCATGGAGCACCGCATTGGCGGACTGGAAAAAGATTACCTCAGCGGCAACATATCGCATGCTCCGGCCAACCATCAACGCATGGTCGAAACCCGTGCCGCCAAGGTGGCAGGCATGGTGCGCGACATCCCGGCAACGCAGGTCGTTGGTCCGGCCAGCGGCGCACTGCTGTTGCTGAGCTGGGGCGGCACCTATGGTGCCGTCGCCAAGGCGCGCGCCGAAGCCGAGGCACGCGGGTTAGCGGTGGCGCATGTTCACCTTCGGCATCTCAATCCGCTACCCGCAGACCTGGGCGAAATCCTGAGCCGCTACCCCGTTGTTCTGGTACCTGAGCTCAACCTCGGCCAGCTTGCCAGAATAGTCCGCGAGACCTATCTGCGCGAGGTGGTTTCGCTGCCCAAGGTACAAGGGAAGCCGTTCATGGTGTCGGAGCTGGTCACCCGTATTCTTGAACTCACTTGTGGAGAACCGGCATGAATCAGGTACTCGAAAGAAGCATCGACATCCATGCCCTGACCAAGAAGGATTTTGAAAGCAGTCAGGCGGTTCGCTGGTGCCCGGGCTGTGGCGATCACGCGCTGCTGACGCAGATTCAGAAACTGCTGCCGACCCTGGATGCCCCGCGCGAAAACTACGCGTTCATCTCCGGCATCGGCTGTTCCTCCCGCTTCCCGTATTACCTTGAAACCTACGGGATGCACAGCATCCACGGCCGGGCGCCGGCCATTGCCAGCGGCCTGAAATTGGCCCGGCCGGAGCTGTCGGTCTGGGTGGTGACCGGCGATGGCGATGCGCTGGCCATTGGCGGCAATCATTTCATCCACGCCATGCGGCGCAACATCGGGATCAAGATCGTCCTGCTCAACAATCGCATCTACGGTCTGACCAAGGGACAGGCATCGCCCACCTCGGAAATCGGCCAGAAAACCAAGACCACTCCTTACGGCAACATCGACCGCCCGTTCAACCCGGTAGCCGTGGCCATCGGCGCCGGAGCAAGCTTCGTCGCACGCGCCGTCGATACCGATCTGGCCAATCTCGGGGCCATCCTGAAACAGGCCGCCGTCCATCGCGGCACAGCGTTTGTCGAGGTGCTGCAAAACTGCAACATGTTCGCCGACGGCACCTACGAAGCGCTGACCGACAAGACAAAGCGCGACGACGCGCGCATCGTGCTGGAACACGGCAAGCCCATGATCTTCGGCAAGCAGCGCGACAAAGGCATCCGGCTCAATGGCCTCACTCCGGAAGTCGTCACGCTTGGCACCGACAACGTCTCCGAGACCGACCTGCTTGTGCATGACGAAGCCAGCCCAAATTCCAGTCTCGCCTTCCTGCTATCGCAACTGCATTCTCCGGAACTTCCGGTTCCGCTCGGCATTTTCCGCAAGGTTTGCCTGCCTGCCTACGAAGAGCTGTGTGCCGAGCAATCGGCAGCCGTCGTTGCCGAGAAAGGTGCAGGGAATCTGCAATCACTGCTCCAGGGGGGCGCATCTTGGTTGGTAACCGAAACGCACTGACTGGTCGCACGCTTCCGACGGGGCCGGCCGTCTGCTCAGGGCACGGACATGACTGACGTTTCCGATGCGTTCGACCAGGCGGTTCTCGAACATGACGAGGCGATTGCCAGCAGCGGGCTGGCCCTCTGGGTGGGATCGGAACCCACATTCACCGACCGCTATGCGCAAACCCCGGAGTGGCTGCACAGCCCGCTGGGTGGCGAAAAGGAGCTGCGCGCGCAAGAACTTGCCAAAGTGCTCGCTGGCCGGATGCCGGGCACGATGATCCTGCGCAGTACCGGTCGCCGCTACCCCGGCGAGCCAGTGCCACGCTGGAATATCGGGCACTATCGCCGAACGGACGGCAAGCCGTTCTGGCAGGGGCCGCCCGACCCGCTGCTCTGCGCAGAAGCCGTGCTGGCGGAACCCGATCTCGACACCTGGGCTTCAACGCTGACTGTGGCGCTGGGCGACGTAGGCTGGCGTCTCGACGCAGCCAGCGAAACCGGTCCACAGACGGACAATGACTCCGTTGGCGATGCCGACGAGGTTCGCAAGCTGAATTACCGGAGCAACGAAGTGAAGGGCACGATCCTGACTTTCTCTTTGTCCCTGACTGCCATCACGCCCACGCACCGGTCGGCGCGAATCGAACTCCCGGCCCTCGACAGCACGCCGTTGTGCCAAGAAATACTGAATGCCATCGCCTGTTCGGCCCTTGATGCCGGACTGCCAACACTAATCGTTGCCGGCGAAGCGCCACCGAGCGATGAACAATTCGAACTGACCACGATTACGCCGGATCCGGCAGTCATCGAAATCAATTCCGCCCCCAATGCCAGCGCCGCGCAATTCCTTTGGCGCAGCCGCCATATCTACGACAGTGCCGCCGCCGTCGGGCTCGCACCATTCCGGCTGTATTTCAACGGTGCAGTGGCCGACTCCGGGGGCGGCGGGCACATTACGCTGGGCGGGCCGTCGCCGCAGACCAGTCCTTTCATCCGGCAACCGGCACTGGTTCTGCGTCTGGTGCGATTCTTCAACCACCACCCTGCCCTTTCCTACCTCTTCGCCCACGATTTTGTCGGCAGCAGCGGCATCTCGGTGCGTCCCGACGAGCGCGGTCCCGATGCTTTCGATGAGCTGGTGCTCGAACTCGAACTCCTGAGCCATATCCCGGAATTGACGCCGGATCAGGTTTGGCAGGGCCTCGCATCCTTTCTGTGCGACGTCGCCGGCAATAGTCATCGCGCGGAATTGAACATCGAAAAATTGTGGAACCCTTTCCTGAAGGGCCGGGGCCAACTGGGCCTGATCGAATTTCGGGCATTACGGATGCCGCAGAGTGCGGAAAGGGCAACGGCACTGGCCTGCCTGCTCCGTGCCATCGTCGCCATGTTGTCCGTAACGGATTACGACCAGCCGCTGATCGACTGGGGGCGCGCGCTGCACGACCGTTATGCCTTGCCGTACTATCTGGAGCAGGATTTTCAGCAGGTGTTCGAGCGCCTGGTCGAAGCGGGCTTCGGGTTGGCAGCGCCGATTGAGCAGGTGCTGCGTACCGACAAGTTCCGTTTGATGGGAAAAGTGGAGTTGCCCGGCTACGTCCTCGAATTGCGCCGGGCGATGGAATTCTGGCCGCTGCTGGGTGATGTGACCAGCGAGGAACAGGGAGGCAGTTCGCGGCTGATCGACTCCAGCACCACGCGCATCGAACTCCGTCTTCGCCCGGCCGGTGCCAGTGCCGATCAGGCACTGGCACAACCGGTTGAATGGCCGGAGATCGCCCTGTTCGACGGCAGCCTCCCCTTGCCGATGCGCACCGAATGCGACCGCAGGGGCGAATTGAAGGTCTATGGGCTTCGCTACCGGCGATTTGCCCCCGCACAAGGCCTGCATCCGTCGCTTGGCCCGCAGGCGCCCTTGTCGTTTCTTGTGCGTTATCCAGGCCAACAGGTCGATTACCGGATTTCGCTGCACGAATGGGAGCCTTACGGCGCAGCCTACCCCGGCCTGCCGGAGGATCTGGCCGATGCCGAATTTCGACGGCGTCAGCGGGTTACCGTGGTGAAGATTGGCAAGGAAGATGTCGTCGATCCGGTGGCAGCATCTCGTTCTGCGCCGCATCGGGGGGTCGGCGAATACTGTGTCGACCTGCGCTTTGCCATTTCGCAGGCTAACTGACCTCGGCATCAGGCAATGATGCCCTCACGAATCCGGAGACTCGTCAACTAGCAGGGGAGCATACTAAAGTGACCGCCGGATGACCCTTCCGCCGATGGACAGGAAATCCCGGGTAACGTATTCTCAACCGCCAACTCAACAAGAATCCCAAGCAAGCAATGAAACCCTCCACAGGATTTATCGCAGCCGCGCTGCTCTGCCTTTCCGCAACCACCCTCGCGCTCCCGGCCACCGCCGAAGAAGCCGCGCAGCCGGCCGCCGCCACGGCCAACGTGCGACAAGGCAACTTAGTCTGGCGCGGCGAAGTCGATGGCACGGTCGACGTTTCGCTTCGCCATCGCACCGTTCGCGCGACTGCGGTTTTCGGACGCAGTGTGCGGCGCGAGCATCAGCATTTTCGGGTGACGGGTTTCCTGCCGGCGCGCGATGCCGTGGTGCGGCTGGAAAACGTCGAAGGGCAAGGCACGGTGGAAATTACCCAGCAGCCGGACAGCTCGAACAATTTCACCGCCATCGTCCGCCTCACCAACAGCCAGCCGGGCCGCCAGGAATTCCATTTCACGCTGGCCTGGTAATCCATGAAAGCGGCAGTCGCCCACCTTCTGGTGCGCGGCGTCGTGTTTCTGCTGCTCGCGCTGCGAGTCTGCCATGCCGATGTACCGGACGCCCGCGAGGCTTGCGAATACCGCAACACCGCGCTTTGTGATGCGAATGGCATCACCTTCGTCCAGAACGCGCCCTGCCCGGCCGGGGCGAAAACCCTGCGCCCGGCAGGCCACGAAGATTGCTCGAAAGCCCTCCAAGCGCCGCCCAAGGTCAGCCGGACCGAGCCGGCGCCCCCGCCCGCCAAGGCAGCGCACACCGATCTGGCCTATTTCGGGCAGATCGAACGCTGGCTTATCCCGCTGGTGGTAATCGGCGGCGGGCTGCTGCTCGGCGCACTCGCGCTCTACCTGCTGTTACGCAAGCGTCGGAACAAACCCCAGACCGCAACCGGCAGCGGCCACCCAATCATCGTGTTCTTTACGGCCGGCAGCATCGGGCTGGTGGCCGCCTACCACGCGGCCGGCGCGGCTTTTACGCATGTCGACGCCGGTTTCAGCAACCACGATTTAGCCGGCCCGGCGTTGATTGCCGGAGGCGCTGCACTGCTTGTATTCGCGCTGGTGTTCCAGCTTGCCTTTGCCTTGAGCACCTTGGCGTTACATGCGCTGCTGCGCCGCATCCGGCGCCCCGATTAACCGTTGGCCGGCTTGTTGACCTGTTGCTTGATGATTGGCCCGACCGCGTTCCAGGCCATGTTGCCGGCGATGAACAGCACTGCCGTGCCGATCACCAACTGAATCGCCAGCACGATCAGGTCGTGCTGCTGGCGGCTCATCTTGCGCCCGGGATTGGTGGCGCCGCAGCCCGGGCAGGCTTCGGCCGAGGTATCGACTTGGTGGCCGCAGGCGCGGCACGGAACGAGCGGCATGGCATCTCCCCCTATGATGTTGTGATTATCCTAGAAACTTTAGCTGGACGCACTCGTTGGTGCGTTCGGGCAACTGGCTGGCGCGAAGCGACGACGCGGCAGGCGCATGCCTGCAAGGAGGAGCGACAAAGCCAGGCAGCTGCCCGGGCGTGCCAACGGGTGCGTAGCGCACTCTCCCAATGGATGAAGCCAGCCAAGGGGAAGAAAGTCAGTGCCCATCCGCTGTGGAAAAGTGTCGCAAGCGGTCAGCTAAGGTTTCTGGGATTATGGCCGGCCTTGCCGCGAGCGCGCATGGTAGCGTGGTAGCATTCGCCGCCATGAATCCGCCCCGTCTGCCGCCTGCCATCCTGATCATGGGCCCGACCGCCTCGGGCAAGACGGCCGTCGCCATGGCCCTGGCCGACCGCTTTCCGGTCGAACTCATCAGCGTCGATTCGGCACAGGTTTTCCGCGATATGGACGTCGGCACCGCCAAGCCGGATCGCGCCACGCTGGCGCGTTATCCGCACCGTCTGATCGACGTCATTTCGCCCGAGGAAAGCTACTCAACCGCCCGTTTTCGCGGCGATGGGCTGGCGGCGATGGGCGAGATCACGGCCGCCGGCAAGGTGCCGCTGCTGGTCGGCGGCACGATGCTCTATTTTCGCTCCCTGCTGCACGGGCTGGCCGATCTGCCGCAGGCCGACGCGGCCCTGCGCGCCGAGATCGACGCCGAGGCCGCCGCCGAGGGCTGGCCGGCGCTGCATGCGAAATTGGCCCATTTTGACCCGTCGACCGCAGCAAGGCTGCACCCGACCGACAGCCAGCGCCTGCAACGCGCGCTGGAGATCTATCGCCTGACCGGACGTCCGATGTCCGATCTGCTGGCCGCAAGCGAGCAACAAAAGCCGCCTTACGAATTCCTCTCCATCGGCTTGTTGCCCGGCGAGCGCGCCGTGCTGCACGAACGCATCGCCCGCCGCTTCGACGAAATGCTGCTGGCCGGGCTGGATGCGGAAGTGCGGGCGCTGCGCGCGAAATACACGCTGAGCCTGAACCTGCCTTCGATGCGCTGTGTCGGCTATCGGCAGACCTGGGAGGCGCAGGAAGGCATCATTCCGCCCAAGGAACTGCGCGACCGGGGGATTTTTGCGACGCGCCAACTGGCCAAACGCCAGATCACCTGGCTGACCAATTCCTTCGATGCCGAGAATTTCGACTGCCTCGACCCCGCATTGAGCGACAAAATTGCCCAGCGCGTGGCCGGGTTTCTCGGCGCTTAGTGCATCGCGTCGAGCTGCGGCACAACTACAGAATTACGCCAGTTAGGCGCAGCCGCAGACTCAGCCGGCGTCTCGCCCGCCTCGAATGAAGCCAGACAGACGCCTGTACTGCGCGGGCCGCCCTTGAGCGGGGCCACGCGCACCAGCACGACGCCGGCACGGATCATGTCGAGATGTTCGGCCACGCTACGCGAGACGTCGATGATGCGCTTGCGATGCTTAGCGTGCATGCGGTCATTGATCTTGACGATGGCGCAACGGCTGTTGTCCAACCGCCGCACGGCAACCCAAGTACCAAGCGGGAACACGTTGCTGGCGCCAGTGAAACCGCGCAGGTCGAAGGTCTCGCCGGTTGCCGTGCGCCGGCCGTGAAAACTCTGGGCGTAGAAACTGGCGGAGCCGTGCAACCCGGTCGATTCCCATTCGATGATGTCGGCAGCGCCAACCTCACTCGGCAATGGCGCTACCGCAGGCTTTTTGTCGGCCCTGGTTTTGTTTTTGGCGGGCGCCGCCTTTTTTGCCGGCGCCGATTTTTGTGCGGATTGTTCCGCCGCCCGGAGCGGGCCGGGCATGTTCAGCAACAGCAGGCCGCAGGCAAAAGCCGCGACCCGCAGCCGCCAGTCAGACCACGACGGTCTGCGCTTCGTCACCCTGACGCGCCCGGATCTTGCCGATGCGATAGACCGCCTCGCCCTGCGCCTTCAGCTCGGCCAGCGCCGCATCCGCATCGGCCGCAGCGACCACGATGACGAGACCGATGCCGCAGTTGAAAGTGCGGTGCATTTCGTTTTCGGCAACATTGCCTTCGGCCTGCATCCAGTCGAACAGCTTGGGACGCGGCCAGGCGGCTTTCTCGATCTCGGCGACGGTGTTTTCCGGCAGCACGCGCGGCACGTTTTCGAGCAGGCCGCCGCCAGTGATGTGGGCCATGCCCTTGATCGTCACCTTTTCCATCGTCGCCAGCACCTGCTTGACGTAGATGCGGGTCGGCGCCATGACCACGTCGGCCAGCGTACGCTCGCCGTCGAACGGGGCGTTCATGTCGGGGTTGGAGCGCTCGATGATCTTGCGCACCAGCGAGTAGCCGTTGGAGTGAGCGCCGGACGAGGCCAGGCCGAGCACCACGTCGCCCGGCTGGATGCTCTTGCCGTCGATGGCCTTGGATTTTTCGACGACGCCGACCGCAAAGCCGGCCAGATCGTATTCGCCGGCCGGGTACATGCCCGGCATTTCGGCGGTTTCGCCGCCGATCAGCGCGCAGCCGGCCAGTTCGCAGCCCTTGGCGATGCCGCCGATGACGCTGGCGGCGGTGTCGACATCGAGCTTGCCGCAGGCGAAGTAATCGAGGAAGAACAGCGACTCGGCGCCGAGCACCAGGATGTCATTGACGCTCATCGCCACCAGATCCTGCCCCACCGTATCGTGGCGGTTCAGCTCGAAAGCGAGTTTCAGCTTGGTGCCGACGCCGTCGGTGCCGGACACCAGCACCGGCTCCTTGTAACGCTTGGGCACCTCGAACAGGGCGCCAAAGCCGCCGATGCCGCCGAGCACGCCGTCGCGCAGGGTCTTTTTGGCCAGCGGCTTGATGCGGTCGACGAGGGCGTCGCCGGCATCGATATCGACACCCGCATCGCGGTAGGAGAGGGAAGTGTTCTGGGTCATGGTCTGAATAAAAGCCGAGGCGCGGCGAACGCCGCTGGAGAAAACCCGGATTTTACCCGAAACCGCCGGGCGCCCCTAACCGGCCAGGCGACGCCGATGGGCGGGCGATGGATTATCATCGCGGCATGAATATCCTGATCGTCGACGACGAGCCCGCCATTTCCGACACCCTCGCCTACGCCTTGCGCGCCGACGGCTTCGCGGCGGAAAGCTGCACGCTGGGCGGGCAGGCGCTGGCGCGGCTGGCCGATGGCGCGCACGATCTGGTGGTGCTCGATGTCGGCCTGCCGGACATGAGCGGCTTCGATGTCTGCCGCGCGCTGCGCCGCCATTCCGACATTCCCGTGCTGTTCCTGACCGCGCGTTCGGACGAGATCGACCGCATCGTCGGCCTCGAACTCGGCGGCGACGATTACGTCGCCAAGCCCTTCAGCCCGCGCGAGGTGGTCTCGCGCATCCGCGCCATCCTGCGCCGGCTGCGGCCGGAAAGGCTGGCGACCAACGCCGCGCCCGTTTTTGAAAATGGCCCTGTTTTTGACGTCGACCGCAACAGCCTGCGCATCGCCTTCCACGGCACCTGGCTCAATCTCACCCGCTACGAATACCTGCTGCTGGCGCTGCTGCTCGAACGTCCGGGGCGCATCCTGAGCCGCCCGCAGATCATGGAAAGCGTCTGGCAGGACGGCGGCGAAAGCCTGGAGCGCACCGTCGACACCCACATCAAGACCCTGCGCGGCAAGCTGCGCGCGCTGCGCCCGGACGACGAAGTCATCGTCACCCATCGCGGGCTCGGCTACAGCATCGCCGCCTGAGATCGCGGTGAACATCTCCGTCCGCCTCTTCATCGGCTACTTTCTGGTCGTCGGCCTCGCCGCCTGGTTCGTCCTCAACACCTTCGTCAAGGAAACCGAACCCGGCATCCGCCAGGCCACCGAAGAAACCCTGGTCGACGCCGCCCACGTACTGGCCGAACTGGCCGCCCCCGAACTCGCCGCCAAACGCCTCGAACGCGGCCCCTTCGCCGACGCCGTGCGCGCCGCCATCCGGCGCAGCCCGCAGGCCGACATTTCCGGCGTGCACAAGGAAAGCATCGACTTCCGCATCTACGTCACCGACGCCCGGGGCATCGTCATCTACGACTCGCGCAATGCCGCCATCGGCGAGGATTTCTCGCACTGGCGCGATATCGCCCGCGTGCTGCGCGGCGAATACGGCGCCCGCAGCACGCGCGAAGACCCCTACGATCCGAACTCCTCGGTCATGCATGTCGCCGCGCCCATCTTCTGGCAGGGCGAGCTGATCGGCGTGCTCTCGCTAGCCAAGCCGATGAGCTCCATCGCCCCCTACGCCGAGCGCGCCGCCCAGCGCGTCAAGCAATCCGGCCTGTTGCTGCTCGCCGTCAGTGCCGCCATCGGCCTCTTTTTCACCGCCTGGCTCACCTGGTCGCTCAACCGCCTGCGCGCCTACGCCCGCGCCGTCGCCGAAGGCCGCAAGGCCGAACCGCCCACCGGCGGCGGCTATCAACTCTCCGAACTCGCCCGCGCCCTGGCGCAGATGCGCGAAAAGCTCGAAGGCAAGCAGTACGTCGAAAAATACGTGCAAAACCTGGCGCACGAAATGAAAAGCCCGCTCACGGCCGTCATCGGCGCTGCCGAAATCCTCGAAGGCGACCCGCCCGCCGACGACCGCCGCCGCTTCGCTGCCAGCATCGGCGAACAATCGCGGCGCCTGCAAACCATCATCGACCGTATGCTGATGCTCGCCCGCCTGGAGCAACTCCAGTCGCCGGAAGGAACGGTTGCGGTCGACCTCAAAAAACTGCTCAAAACCAGCATCGAGCTACGCCGCCCGCAACTCGACGCGCGCCGGCTTGAATGCCGACTGAGCGCCGACGCCGCCCCGGCAGAAACGCGCGGCGACGCCTTCCTGCTGCAACAAGCCGTCCTCAATCTGCTCGACAACGCCATCGACTTCGCCCCCGAGGGCAGCACAATCGAGATCGCGCTAAAAACTGCCGAAGGCAACGCCGAAATCCGCCTCCGCGACCACGGCAGCGGCGCCCCCGACTACGCCCTGCCCCAACTCTTCGACCGCTTCTACTCCCTCCCCCGCCCCGCCACCGGCCGCAAAAGCACTGGCCTCGGCCTGGCGCTGGTTCGCGAAGTCGCACGGCTACACGGCGGCGAAGCCGGCTTCGAGAATCATCCGGAAGGCGGCGGGGTTGGATGGATCAGGGTGCCGGCGGGGTAGGCCAAACACCCTTTCAACAACCGGCCATTTTCTAATCAGATGCTCAGACAATCCAAGTAATGGCCGCAAGCGCAAAAATTATTCAGTCATTGCTGATTTCGCACGTTGCCACATTTGCTTCACCTGCTCAGTCATATTGGTGGCAAGTAACTCAACATCGGGATGACTGCCCCCATAGACTCGAAACAGTTCATCGGCAAATGCTTGCCCAATCTCTTGAACACCATCGAAGTCCAGAATGACAGTCTTAAAGCGGTCAAACCGTGCAATTAGTCGCTTCGCTTGTGAGCGTGATACAAGCTGCTCATCTCCCAATGTTGCAAGCTTCATGGGGACTACAGTTTTTGAAAAATTGAAATCCTCCGGAGAACTAGTAAATTGGGCATAGATATCAGCCGGTTGGCGCTTACTATCAACCGCGATCTTCATATAGACCGTTGTACCACCCTGAAACGTACCTTTCGCTTCACGAAGCACGTCCCTCGGGAAGACATCGCTATGGGAAAATCTTAGTCCGTTAGCGTCGATCTCAAACGAATCAAACATCCTTGAGGTAAAGAATACACCTTCACCAGAGTGCTTGCTCGGTGCAGTTGTCAACTTACCTTTCGATAGCTCAAACAAGGCTTGGCGCATATCCGGAAGTTCAAGTTCTGTAGCAATTTTTGCAAAAATCCCCACACCATCATCGGAAATGATGATGATCACATTATTCTCGTTCTGATCAACCCAAACGAATACTTCCCTGCCCGCTGAATGGTCAATAGCGTTATTCAACATCTCCGTAAATCCGAAAATCATGATGTTCCTGACATTCGGAGAAAGTTCGAAATAGGGTGCAAAGTCTTTCGTCCACACCCTATCCTCTTCCAAGCCCCGTATTTCATAGAGTTTCGAAATACGTCGTTTGTAGCCAAGACTGAATACGGGATGCGTTGACGGTCCGCTTCGTGCAATCCACCCCTCGGTTTCCAGTCTCTGGATATGTTTGTTGGTGGCTACTCTTGAGATACCAAGGCGCTCAGCAAAGTACCGAGTGAGATCACGAGGATGATCTATTACATCTTTGGTTATCGTGCGAACAAGTTGATCGTACCTTGAAGTTCTCGCCATAATTTCCAATCCAAGAACATATTTTTGCAAACTTCTATCGCAGCCATTAGAAACAAATACGTGACAAATTGCAAACTTTAAACCGAGCAGTTGAAAACTTATAAATGCATGTTAAGAAGTTTTCATAACACCCACAGTTTTCCCCTGTTGCGGTCAACGCCGAAAAAAGGCCGATTTTCAAAAGGCCGCCCTTAACCCGCCGCGCCCCGCTCCCAACTCACCAGCCGCACATCCACCGTCAGCGACAGTTCGGTCAGCGCTGCCGCCCGGGCGCGGCCTTCGGGGGTGGCGCGGTAGAGGTGGGGGGTCATGGTGAGGAGGTCGGCGATCTGGGCGGCGTTGGTGAGTTCGATGGGGTAGCGCAGGGTTTCGTCGGCCAGGCGGGTGAAGCCGGCGGGGTCGCGGGCGTCGGCAGGGCGTTCGGGTTTGAGTGTCGGGTAGATGATGGCGCGCAGTTCACGCAGGTGGTCGGGGCCGGCGTCGATTTGCAGCAGGCGGCCGCCAGGTTTCAGCACGCGGGCGAATTCGGTGTAGACCGGAAAGCCGAACAGGCAGAGCACGCGATCCAGCGTGCCGTTTGGCACGGGCAACCGGGCGTTGCTGCCGACCACCCAGGCCGCCCGTTTGTCCTGCTTGGCGGCGGATTGCACGGCCCATTTGGAAATATCCAGCCCGAGCACGGCCAGCGTTTGCCCGGCGCCCCCGGCGGCGGCCAGTTGGCGCAAGTAGTAGCCTTCGCCACAGCCTGCGTCGAGGCAGCTCATGCTCGCATCGGACGCTTCGCCGGCCAGCGCGGCGCGGGCCAGCATCGCGGCGATGGGCTGGTAATGGCCGGCTTCGAGAAAACGCTGGCGCGCGGCGACCATTGCCTTGCTGTCGCCGGGGTCGAGTGAGCGTTTTTGCTGAACGGGCAGCAGGTTCACATAGCCTTGGCTGGCAATGTCAAAACTGTGGCCGCTGGCGCAGCGCCAGGCGGCGCCGTGGCGTTGCAGCGGCGCACCGTCGAGGGGACAGGCCAGGGTCGGGAAGGGGATGACGGTCATCATGCTGCCTGGCGCGCCGCCAGTAATTGCACTGCGGCCAGGGGATTCATTACTTCGACGCCATCGCGCAGCGGGTAGCTGGCAGCGACCGGCGCGACCAGCAGTTTTCTGGTCGCGCCAATGTCGCTGGCGGCGAGGTGGAAGCCCTTGGCGACGGTGGGCGCCGAAGACCGCTTGATCTCGATTGCCCAACTTTCACCATCGCGAAAACTGAGCACCAGATCGGCTTCGGCACCGTGCGAGGTGCGATAGAAACCTGCTTCGGCATCCGGCGCAGCAGCAATCAATTGCTCGACGACGAAGCCTTCCCAGCTTGCCCCGGCGACCGGATGGGCGAGCACGTCTTCCAGGCTGCGCAGGCCCAGCAGGGCATGCACGATGCCGCTGTCGCGAACATAGACTTTCGGCGCCCGCACCAGGCGTTTGCCGACATTGCCGTGCCAGGCCGGCAGGCGGCGCACCAGCATCAGGTCGCACAGAAGATCGATGTAGCGCGCCACGGTCTGGCCGCTGACGGCAAGCGAGGCAGCCAGTTGCGACTGGTTGAGCAGCCCGCCCTGGCTGTGGGCAAGCATGGTCCACAATCTGCGCAAGGTCGTGGCCGGAATGCGCGGGCCGAGCGCGGGAATATCGCGTTCCAGATAGGTGGCGATGAAGGCCTCGCGCCAGCGCAGGCTGGCCGCGTCGTCCGCCGCCAGCCAGGCGAGCGGAAAGCCACCGCGCACCCAGAGGCTGTTGAAATCGCTGGCCTCGGCCGTGGCCGGCAGCACTTCGCGCGCCTGGAAAGGCGTCAGTTCAAGCTGCGCCACCCGCCCGGCCAGGCTTTCGCTGGCCTGTTGCAGCAAGGCGCCGGAAGCGGAACCGAGCAGCAGAAACTGGCCGCTGGATTCGCCTTCGCGACGGCGCAGATCGATCACGCCGCGCAGCACGGCGAACAGCTCGGGAATGCGCTGCACTTCGTCGAGGATCACCAGACGATTGCGGTTCGCCAATAGAAAGGCCTCGGGGTCGTCCAGTTGGCGCTGGGCTGAGGGAAGCTCGAGATCGAGATACAGCGCGTTGGCGTGGCGTTCTGCTTCCAGCAAGGCGAGCGTCGTCTTGCCCACCTGGCGCGGGCCGAGCAGCACGAGCGCAGGGAATTCGGCGAGGCGTTGGGAAAGCGTAGTTTGGGCGAAGCGGTTGTTCATCCGTGTAATTTAACATCTTAATGGAGAAATTGCACGGTTAATTGCAATGCGTTTTGCTTGCGCGCGCCGACTTCACCCCCGCTTCACACGCCTTCACACTGCCTTCGACATGCGTTCACGCAGCGCGCCGACACTGGGCTCACTTTCAACAAGGGAGCCTGAAATGGACAAGAAACTGCTCTTCAAGATCGCCGCGATCTGCTTCATGTCGTTGTTGCTGCTGGTGCCGCTGGCCTTGATCCAGGGCCAGATTCGCGACCGTGCGCAGCGCCAGAACGAGGTGCAGGCAAGCATCGCCAACAGCGCGGCGGGGCCGCAGGTGCTGGTCGGGCCGGTGATCGCGCTGCATTACCGGGAACGCGTCGAGGTGACTATCCCCGAAGGCGAACAGGGCGCAGCGGGCAAGACGCGCACGCAGATCGTCGAGCGCACCGTCATGCTGCCGCCGGAAAAACTGACGATGACCGGCGACACGGCGGTGGAAACGCGCAACAAGGGCATTTACCAGGCGCGGTTGTTCCGCCTCGACCTTGCCGCCAGCGGACATTTCATCGTCGGGCCATTGCCCGAGGCACCGGGCGGCGGGCGCATTGTCGATGCCAATGCCGAACTGCTGCTCGGCATCGCCGACCCGCGCGGCGTCAATAACGATCCCGAGGTGACGATCAACGGCAAGTCGCGCCGCTTTGGCTCGCCCGGCGCCAAGGGCAAGGGCGAGCAGGAAGCCGGCGTGAAGCGTCTGCGCATCGATCTCGGCCCGCTCGACGTGCAGCGCGAAAACCGTTTCGATTTTGCCTTCCCCTTGCAGTTGACCGGTACCACCCGGCTGGCGATTGCGCCGACCGGCGAGTCCAACCACATCGCGCTGAAATCGGCCTGGCCGCACCCGAATTTCGGCGGCCGTTTCCTGCCCACCGTGCGCAGCGTGAGCAAGGAGGGCTTTGCCGCCCAATGGGAGATTTCGCATCTGGCGCGCAATTTCGAGGCAACGCTGAACCCGGCGCGCGGCGAGCTGCTGAGCATCGACTTCATCGACCCGGTCAATGTCTATTTGCAGTCCGAACGCGCCGTCAAATATGGCGTGCTGTTCATCGTGCTGACCTTCGCCGGCTTCTTCCTGACCGAGATCCTGCGCCGTTCGCCGATCCACCCGATGCAGTACCTGCTGGTCGGGCTGGCGCTCGCCATCTTCTTCCTGCTGCTCATCGCCTTCTCCGAGCACCTGCCTTTCTACGCCGCCTACGGCCTCGCGGCGGCGGCCTGTATCGGGCTGATCGCCACCTATCTTTCCGGCGCGCTGGGTGGCCTGCGCCCGGGCCTCGCCTTCGGCGCCGGGTTGACTGGCCTTTACGGCGTGCTCTACGGCGTGCTGCTCTCCGAAGACAATTCCTTGCTGATGGGCAGCGTGCTGCTCTTCCTGGCGCTCGGCACCACCATGCTCGCCACCCGCAAGCTCAACTGGTACGGCCTGGGTAGCCAGACGACGGAGCGCGCCGAATGATCGCCACGCGCGTCCTGCGGCGCCCCGGCGCCGCGCGATTGAGCACGTTCCGGCAGGGCGCCGTGCGCCTGCCGGCGGCGAGGGTGGGTATAGCCGCTCCGTTGCAGCCCTTGGCCACCTTTGCCGCCATCGCGCTTCCCGCCCTGCTGCTCCTGCCGGCCTGGCACCTCAAGCACCCGCTGCTCTACGGCCTGCGCCATCTTGAAACGCCAATGCTAATCGCCCTTCCCGTCTTCGCGCTGCTGCGCGGGCGGCGGGTTCTGCCGGCGGTCAGCCTGGCCTTGCTGCTGGCGGTGCTGCTGCTCACCGTCTGGCGCGAGATCGACTACCGCCTGCAACGCGACGCGGTGCTCGCCGCCAGCCCGGCGATGCAGGCCGTCGGGCAGCATTTCATCGTCGGCTACAGCGATTTCGACGAAATCCGCCAGTTGACCGCAAGTGGCCTGATTGGCGGCATCTACCTCGCCAAACGCAACCTGCGCGGGCGCAGCTTTGAACAGGTGGCGGGCGAAATCGCTGAATTGCAGGCCATCCGCCGCCGCGCCGAGCTGCCGCCGCTGATCGTCGCCGCCGACCAGGAAGGCGGCGCCGTCTCGCACCTTTCGCCCTTGCTCGAAGCCCTGCCGCCGCTCTCCACGCTGGCGGACAGAAAAGACCCGGCCGGCGCAGCGCGCGCTTACGGGCAGCGGCAGGGGCGCCAACTGGCGGCGCTCGGCGTCAATCTCAACTTCGGCCCGGTCGTCGACCTGCGCCCGGCCAGGGGCGGGGAGGATCGCCTGAGCAACATCGCCGCCCGCGCCATCGCCAGCGAACCAGGGCGCGTCGCGGAGATTGCCGGCGCCTACCTCGACGGCCTCAACGACCACGGCGTGCGCGGCACCCTCAAGCACTTTCCCGGCCTTGGCCGCGTGCGCGGCGACACTCATCTGCGCCCGGCCCGGCTTACCGCCGGCCCCGGCGAACTGGCCGCCGACTGGCAGCCTTTCCGCCAGCTCGCCAACCACCCCGGCGCAGCGATCATGCTCGGCCACGTCACCCTCACCGCGCTCGACCCCGAACGCGCCGCCTCGCACTCGCCCGCCATCATCGACGGCCTGCTGCGCGAGCACTGGGGCTACGACGGCCTGCTCGTCACCGACGACCTCAACATGGGCGCCGTATACAACCTCGGCATCGGTCGCGTGGCCGGCGAAGCGCTGGCGGCCGGCGCCGATTTTGTACTGGTCAGCTACGACCCGAGGCAGGTGTACCGGGCAATTTTCGGCGCGGCGCAGGCATTGGAGCGCCACGAAATCGCCCCCGCCACGCTCACCGAAAGGCAGCGCCGCATCGCCGGATTCCACACGACAATCCCTTGAAAATCGGCCCTTTTTGGCGGTCGACCGCAACAGCTCTGCTAAAATCGCGCGTTCGATTTTTGCGGGCGCCAAATGCGCCGATTGTGGAGAAAAGCATGTACCGGAACCCCCTTCTCAAAGACTTGCAGGATCGCGGTCTGATCGCCCAGATGACCGATGCGGCGGCGCTCGATCAACTGCTGAGCGCGGGGCCGGTGACGCTGTATTGCGGCTTCGACCCGACCGCCGACAGCCTGCACCTCGGCCATCTGGTGCCGGTGCTGATCCTCAAGCGCTTCCAGGAAGCCGGGCACCAGCCCATCGCGCTGGTCGGCGGCGCCACCGGCATGATCGGCGACCCGAGCTTCAAGGCCACCGAGCGCAAGCTGAATACGCCCGACGTGATCGCCACCTGGGTCGACAAGATTCGCGGCCAGGTCGAACCCTTCCTCAAGTTCGACGGCGCCAACCCGGCGCGCATGGCCAACAACTACGACTGGTTCGGCAGCATGAACTGCCTCGAATTCATGCGCGACATCGGCAAACACTTCTCGGTCAACGCCATGATCAAGAAGGAATCGGTGCAGCAGCGCCTGGAGCGCGAAGACCAGGGCATTTCCTACACCGAATTCTCGTACAGCCTGCTGCAAGGCTACGATTTCGCCGAACTCTACAAGCGCTACGGCTGCGCGCTGCAAATCGGTGGCTCCGACCAGTGGGGCAACATCGTCGCCGGCACCGACCTGACGCGCCGCCTGCACCACGCCCATGTGCATGGCGTCACCGTGCCGCTGATCACCAAGGCCGACGGCACCAAGTTCGGCAAGACCGAATCCGGCGCCGTCTGGCTCGACCCGAAAAAGACCTCGCCCTACGCCTTCTACCAGTTCTGGCTCAACACCAGCGACGCCGACGTCTACAAGTTCCTCAAGTTCTTCACCTTCCTGCCGGTCGAGCGCATCGACGAAATCGAAGCGACCGACAAAGCCAGCGGTACCAAGCCGGAAGCCCAGCGCATCCTGGCCGAAGAAGCCACCCGCCTGGTGCACGGCGAAGTCGCCCTGATGGCCGCCCGCCGCATCACCGAAAGCCTGTTCTCCGGCCAGCTCGCCGACCTCACCGAAAACGACCTCGAACAGCTCGCCCAGGACGGCATGCCCGGCGTGCAACTGGACAAAACCAACGCCAGCCTGATCGACGCCCTGGCCGCCGCCGGCCTCGCCAAGTCCAAGTCCGAAGCCCGCAGCTTCATCCAGAGCGGCAGCGTGACCATCAACGGCAACAAGGCCGACGCCCTCGACCACCTGATCGCCGGCGAAGAACGCCTCTACGGCCGCTTTACGATCCTGCGCCGGGGCAAGAAGAATTACGGGTTGATTAGCTGGCTGTAGCAAACTGGCGCTGGGCCGGAATACGTTTCCGGTTCAATCCGAATAAGGGTATCTTGACCCTACAGCTTGACCAGACAAGATCAACAGCCAACTCAAGGGGGTCACTATGCGAGTTGTCAATATGCTTCAAGCCAAAACATCGCTGTCGCGGCTGGTCGACGCGATTGAGCAAGGCCAGGAACGGGAAATCGTGATCGCCCGAAATGGCCGCCCTGCCGCCAAGCTGGTACCCGTAGATTCTGCCCCGGCCATTAAGCGTATTGGCGTAGCCAAAGAGCTATTCTTGGTGCCCGATGACATCGATACGCACAACGACGAAGTGTCGCGGTTGTTCATCTGCAAGGTGCCCGCTTGAACTTCCTGCTGGACACCCATGTCGAGTTGTGGGCAATCGCCGATAGCCTAAGTTGCCACTCCTCAAAGCCCAAGAGTTGATTGATTCGCCTAAAACGAATGTCTCGATCTATAGCGACGCCATCATGAAGACTTGAGCGAGTGAAATTACAGGGCCGCTATTTGGAGGCTCCTGTTAGCGCATATCCAATTGCTCTCCGCATTTTTGCAACGCGTCTAATCAACGCTTCTGCGCTCCATGTTGATGCATTAGTGTATGACCTGATCCTGATCTGTGTTGACACCGATCTTTGGCGAATGCTTGGGCTGGGTTCGACCCCAAGCGGTGGTAGCCCGATATGAAAGTCTACCGTTCAACGTAGAGCTAATCGGCGCCACTCAGCATGGTCGCACAGCGCCTGGGGGGGGGGGGGGGGTGCCGGGGGGGGGGGGGGGGGGGCGCTCAGACCTCCCACAAATAGTGTTCAAGCCGGCGCACAATCGCGACCTCTCTGGTGCTGACTACCCATACAAAGAGCGAAAGTCGACCATCCTGCGACGCCACGAACACCATAGACTCGGGGTTGCTATGCACGTATCGCGCTGCAGACTGATGTCGCGTACCTCCAAGTGAAGCAAGTGGCACCCGGTCGGTGGTTCCAGTCAGCGCATCTGCGCTGTAAACAAGGAAGTTTTCGCCGTCGCCAGTCAACTTTGCACCGAAGCCAAAGACGCGCAGTTCCTCGTCAATCACTACCGCGCCATCAATGCGGCTTAAGTCGCCGACGTCTCGCAGGAGTTTGTCTAGCAAATCGCGATGCGCCTCGACAGACGACTGGAGCAAATTTACGAAGTCACCACTGGGAGGCCTAAGCTGGAACTGCTCCTTCGCATCAGCGTAGCGGCGCTCGGCCGTCTCTAGCTCAGAGAGGTTGTTGCAAACACAGTTCTCTCCAGAAGCTGCAAACCGATGTCCCCAAGCAATGTCTCGCAACTGCTCCGCAGAGTTGCATGTTGGTACTACTACGAGAGTGCCACCGTGACGATGCCGGTGAATCGCGTGAACAATGCGCTGAAGACGCTCTGCAAGAGCAATTCTCACTGGAAATGGACGGACCTCTCCGAGCGCACGGGCAACGAGCGCTACCCATTCCATTTTACCAACTCCTTCGGGTTGGTAGACGTTGCCTTGTTCCAGAACCGCGATCACGCCACCAGCTTCAGAGACAATAATCGTGCCGACGGCCACGATTCGGAACTGAAGTGTAAACACTGGCACGGAATCCAAAAGCCCCCAGACGGATGGGGTACCGCCACCATTGTAGATGGCGAGGGCAGATCGCGGGGACGCCACAAGTAGTTGTACGAGCGCACTTGAACAAACCGGCACATCGGAAATCAGACGACGAGACCTTGGTGCATCTTCTGGGGCGCACACACAAATAGTTCCTACGACGGCGCGCCCCTCTTCGAGGTGAGTGCTGGCCCAGAACAACTCGTTGACAATTAGGGCAAGTAGTTCTGCATTCTCGTAGATTTCATCGGCACTGTTCCGCTGGCGTTGCCCTGACGTGAGGAGTTCGCGTCGAATACCGCTCGCGACAACTAGTTTTCGTACAAATGGGGACTCTTTGCTCGCAATCGGGATCCGCATAGTCTCAAAGGTGTGCTTGTACCGTCTAGCGTTGTAATTCAACTGGCGTAGGCAAGTGTAGTCTGCCGGAGATTCAGTTCATTGAGTTGTTAGCCTTTTTGAATATGTGCGCCATTTAGGAATGGAGAGAAAATTTCTGTGGCTCCGAACATGTCGAAAATAAACACCATTTCAATAAGCAAGAGGAATATAGATGGTATGTATTGGATTGCGTTAGATAGCCAAAATTGTAGCCACCAAGTTAGGCGGATCAATCCTGTTAATTTGTAGGTCTCTTCTAGTTGAAGAACTGTTAGTCGATAGTCGTTTCGGGTGTGGTTTTCAACATCGGTTGTTACAGCAGAATAACGAAGCTGTAACTGGGTTATCTGGTCTTTCCCCAAAGTACCTCCTGCAGCTTCTTTTTCGCGCCGTAGCTCGCGAATTAGGTCTTTAATTTTGTCGCCGCAGTCATTAAGTTGCTCACTTCTCATGTCATAACGAGCTGTTCCAATCACAACGGAATAGACAAGAACTGATACCGCAAGAAATATCTGCATAGCATTCAATACCTCGCCTTTTAAAGAAAGCGGGATATTTGCCATTTGCATTAGCGGAATAAAAATAAGGCCTAGGGATAAAATTGTTGTAGTCGCAAATGCGATTTTGCCTTGCCATTTAAGCCGATTCGATGCGTTATAGCGATTTACTGCCGTAGTTTTCATGGTGGCATCTAAACGCTCGGCCTCGTTGTTGTGAGTTTTTTCGCGAGGAGCAAGGGAGAACAACCAACACCAAATTGAACTAAATATATTCATGGAATTTCTAAACGTTTACATTTGGATTAGGGGTGATGACCATAGAGGCTAACAATTTGGGAATTCATTAATGTGGCCGGGCTCGCGGGTTCGAGAGCATCCACTTATTGAACGCTGATAGCATACCTGTAGACCAACTGACTGTCCTCTTCGCGACGAATTAATTTCCGGTCGCATCTGAGCTACTCCAGTCCAACAGTCTATTCCCTCAAAAACAGCCCCTCCCTCACGTATTCCAATTTCGATGCTTTTTCCCGGTCGACCGCAACAGGTCAAATCGCCGGCACGCCCCTCATCCAACGCAAACCGCATGGTCGCGTTCAGCACGAATGCTAAAATCGCGGCCCCTGTTTGATTCCGATCTCCCGATGCGTCAGTTGCTCCTCGACCTGCTGCCCGCAAGCCCGCCGACGCTGGACAATTTCGTGCCCGGCGGCAATGTGGAAACGCTGACTGCGCTGACCGGCTGGCTGGCCGGCGAACGCTCGGAAACGTCGTTTTGCCTGTGGGGTGAAGCGGGGTCGGGGCGCTCGCATCTGTTGCTGGCCAGCGGCTTTGCCTACGTGGATGCGGCGCGCGACCCGGCGCTGGCGACGGCGCCTGAGGCGGAACAACTGGCCGTCGATCACGTCGATGCGCTGGACGAAACCGGCCAGATTGCGCTGTTCAATCATTTCAACCGCCTGAAAATGGCCTCGGGAATGCTGTTGACCGCAGCCGACCAGCCACCGGCGCATCTCGCGCTGCGCGAAGACCTGCGCACGCGCCTTGGCTCCGGCCTGATCTACCGCCTGCTCCCCCTGTCCGATGCCGAAAAGGCGGCCGCGCTCGCCGCCCAGGCGAAGGAGCGGGCGCTGAAGCTGACGCCGGAAGCCATCGACTACCTGATGCGCCGCGCGCCGCGCGACATGCGCATCCTGTCCGCCTTTATCGTCGCGCTCGACCGCTACACGCTGGAACACAAGCGCGCGGTGACGCTGCCGCTGCTGCGCGAACTGCTGAACGAAACCCTGCCTCTGGATCTGTGACCATGAATCTCGCTCTCTTCGACCTCGACAATACCCTCCTCGCCGGCGACTCCGATTTCGAATGGGCGCAGTTCCTCATCAGCAAGGGCGCCGTCGACCGCGAGTTGCAGGAGGCGAAGAACATCCAGTTCTACGAGCAATACAAGGCCGGCACGCTGGACATCTACGAGTTCCTCGGCTTTCAGCTCGCGCCGCTGGCCCGCCACCCGCGCGCCGAGCTCGACGCCTGGCACCGCGAATACGTCGAACGCCACATCCGCCCGATCATGACCGCGCCGGCCAGGGCGCTGGTGCAGCGCCACCTGGCGGCCGGCGACCTGTGCGCCGTCGTCACTGCAACCAACAGCTTCGTCACCGGCGCCATCGCCCGCGAATTCGGCATTCCGCACCTGATCGGCACGATTGCTGCGGTCGACGTCGAAAACGGGGCGTTTTCCGGGGCGCCGACCGGCATGCCGTCGTTCCGCGAGGGCAAGATCGCCCGCGTGGACAGTTGGCTGGAATCGCTCGGCCTGTGGTGGGGCAGTTTCGCCGAGAGTTTCTTCTACAGCGACTCGCACAACGACCTGCCGCTGATGGGCAAGGTGACGACGCCGGTCGCCGTCGATCCGGACGACAAACTGCGCGCCCATGCCGAGCAAATGGGCTGGAAAATCATCACTTTGCGGTAAAATCCCGGTTTTCCCGTAGCGCCCTGCGCGCTCTTTGAACGGTAATCCGTGATCCGCAAACTCATTTCCCGCGTTTTCGGCGGCAAAAAACCAACGTCCAGCCACCACGAACCGGCCGTCATTCCCGTCGCCGGCCACGGCATCACCCGCGACCGCATCAGCAGCGGCAGCCGGCGCGTCTGCGAAACCTTGCAGGAACGCGGCCACATGGCCTACGTCGTCGGCGGCGCGGTGCGCGACCTGCTGATCGGTGCCGAACCCAAGGATTTCGACGTCGCCACCGATGCGACGCCGGAAGAAGTGCGCCAGGCCTTCCGCCGCTCGCGCATCATCGGCCGCCGCTTCCAGATCGTGCATGTGATGATGGGCCAGGAAACCATCGAGGTCACCACCTTTCGCGGCACGCTGGACGCCAATACCAAGAAGGACGAGCACGGCCGCGTGCTGCACGACAACGTCTTCGGCAGCCAGATGGAAGATGCCGCGCGCCGCGACTTCACGGCCAACGCGCTGTACTACGACCCGACCACCGAGGCGGTGATCGACTACCACCACGGCGTCGGCGATCTCAAGCAGAAAACCCTGCGCATGATCGGCGAGCCGCGCGCCCGCTACCGCGAAGACCCGGTGCGCATGCTGCGCGCCGTGCGGCTGGCCGCCAAGCTTGGCCTCATCATCGACCCGGCGGCGCGCACGCCGATTCGCGAAATGGCGAGCCTGCTGGAAAACGTGCCGGCTGCCCGCCTGTTCGACGAAATGTTGAAGCTCCTGACCTCGGGGCATTCGGTCAAATGCATCACCCAGTTGCGCGACGAAGGCCTGCATCACGGCCTGTTGCCGCTGCTCGACGTGATTCTCGAACAGCCGATGGGCGAAAAATTCGTGATGCTGGCGCTGGCCAACACCGACGACCGCATCCGCCGCAACAAGGGCGTTTCGCCCGGTTTCCTGTTCGCCACGCTGCTCTGGCACGAAGTGCTGGCACATTGGGAAAAGCTCAAGGCCAAGGGCGAATCGAAGATTCCGGCGCTTTATCAGGCAATGGACACGGTGCTCGACGTGCAGGGCGAAAAGCTCGCCATCACCCGCCGCATCGCTGGCGACATCAAGGACATCTGGGCCTTGCAACCGCGCTTCGAGGCGCGTGCCGGCAAGCGTCCCTACGGCCTGATCGAACAACCGCGCTTCCGTGCCGGCTATGATTTTCTGGTGTTGCGCGCCGAATCCGGTGAAATCGACAAGGAACTGGCCGACTGGTGGACGCGCTTCCAGGAAGCCGACGGCGACGAACGGGCGCGCATGCTGCTGCCTGAGCAGGCCGGCGACAAGAAGCGCCGCCGTCGCCGCAAAAAACCGGCCTCTGACAGCGTCGACCGCAACAGCCCCGTATGAACACCGCCTACGTCGCCCTCGGCGCCAATATCGGCGACCCTACGGCCACCGTGCTGGCCGCTTTCGCGGCGCTCGCCAACCTGCCGGAAAGCCGGGTCGTTCATACCTCGTCGCTCTACCGCACGGCGCCGGTCGGCCTCAAGAATCAGCCCGATTTCATCAATGCCGTTGCTGCACTGGAAACCGGGCTGGCGCCCGAAGAATTGCTCGACGCGCTGCTCGACCTCGAAGCCCGCTTCGGACGCATCCGCCGCGACCGCAACGGCCCGCGCACGCTCGATCTCGATCTGCTGCTCTATAACGACATCGAACTCGAACTGCCGCGCCTGATCCTGCCGCACCCACGCCTGCATCTGCGCGCCTTCGTGCTGCATCCGCTGGCCGAAATCGCCCCTGAACTCGCCATTCCCGGGCGCGGCCACATTGCCGCCTGGCTGCCGGCCGTCGCCAACCAGGGAATCGCCCGGGTGTGAACCTGCTCGCTTTGCAAGTGCCGGTGCTGTGGAAGACGGTTGTCCTGCTATCCCTGTCCAACGTCTTCATGACTTTTGCCTGGTACGCCCACCTGAAGAACCTGGCCGACCGGCCGTGGTGGATCGCCGCGCTGATTTCCTGGGGCATTGCGCTGTTCGAATATCTGATCCAGGTGCCGGCCAACCGCATCGGCCATACCGAGATGGATCTCGGCCAGCTAAAGATCTTGCAGGAAGCCATCACGCTGACGGTCTTCGTGCCCTTCGTCATTTTTTACATGGGTCAGCCGCTCAAGCTTGACTATCTTTGGGCGGCAATGTGTATCCTTGGCGCCGTTTACTTCGTCTTCAGGACGTAATCCATGTCTGCGCAAACCATTATCCGCCGCCTGACCCAGGCCGACCTCGCCAAGCTTTACGCCGCCGGCGAAAAGGTCGTCATGTTCACCTGCTACGACGCCAGCTTCGCCCGTCTGCTCGATGGGGCCGGTGTCGAAACGCTGCTGATCGGCGATTCGCTGGGCAACGTCATCCAGGGGCACGACACCACGCTGCCGGTCACGGTAGCCGACATCGCCTACCACGTCGCTGCCGTCAAGCGCGGTTCCGATCGCCCCTTCATCATCGCCGATATGCCTTTCGGCAGCTATCAGGAATCGCCGGAACAGGCGTTCCGCAATGCAGTTACGTTGATGGCGGCCGGCGCGCAGATGGTCAAGCTCGAAGGCGGAAAGGAAATGGCGGCGACCGTCGAGTTTCTGGTTCATCGCGGCATCCCGGTCTGCGGCCATGTCGGCCTGACGCCGCAATCGGTGCATGCGCTGGGCGGCTACAAGGTACAGGGCAAGGGCGAAGCGGCAGCGCAGCGGCTCAAGGATGACGCACTGGCGCTGCAAAACGCCGGGGCGACGATGATCGTGCTCGAAGCGATTCCCGCCGTGCTGGGCGCCGAAGTCACCGCCAGCCTGGCCATCATCACCATCGGCATCGGCGCCGGCAAGGATTGTTCCGGCCAGGTCATGGTGCTGCACGACGCCTTCGACATCCCGCCGGGCAAGAAGGCCAAATTCGTTCGCAACTTCATGGACGGCGCCAGCTCGATCCACGACGCCGCCTGCCGTGCCGTTGCCGCCGTCAAGGACGGCAGTTATCCCGGCCCCGAACACACTTACGCTGCTTAAAGTCATGCAAATCCATTCTTCCATCGCCGACCTGCGCGCGGCGCTCAAGGGGCGCGGTCGCGTCGTCTTCGTGCCGACGATGGGCAACCTGCACGCTGGCCACATCAGCCTGATGGAACAGGCGCGGGCGCACGGCGACACGGTGGTCGCCTCGATCTTCGTCAATCGCCTGCAATTCGGCCCGAACGAGGATTTCGACAAGTACCCGCGTACCTTCCAGGCCGACTGCGACAAGCTGGCCGCCGCCGGCGTTGACGTGCTGTTCGCGCCGACCGAGGCCGATCTTTACCCGGAACCGCAGGAATACACCGTCGAACCGCCGGCCATCCAGAACATCCTCGACGGCGAATTCCGCCCCGGCCATTTTCGTGGCGTCGCCACCGTCGTTCTCAAGCTGTTCAATTGCGTTCAACCGCAGGCCGCCGTGTTCGGCAAGAAGGATTACCAGCAGCTGATGGTGATCCGCAACATGACGCGGCAACTGGCGCTGCCGATAACCATCATTGGCGGCGAAACGGTGCGCGCCGACGACGGCCTGGCGCTCTCCTCGCGCAACGGCTATCTGAGCGAAGCAGAACGTGCCGAAGCACCGCGCCTGTACCGCCTGCTCAACGAAATCCGCAGCGCCATCCGTGCGGGCGAAAGCAACATTGCAAATTTGGAATTGGCCGCTTTTTCGGCGTTGACCGCAACCGGCTGGAAAACCGACTACATTGCCGTGCGCCGGCAATCCGACCTGGCTGTGCCGGCCGCCCTCAATGTGCCGCTGGTCGCCCTTGCCGCTTCGCGCCTCGGCAATACCCGGCTCATTGATAACATTGAGATTTGATGCACATTTTCAGGGCGCAAAAGACCGTTGACAGGTGAGCCAGTGTCGCTACAATTCGCTTCCCCTAACCTTCTGGATGAGTGAAACCATGCAGAGAACAATGCTCAAGTCCAAGCTGCACCGCGTGACGGCAACCCACGCAGACCTGCACTACGAGGGTTCCTGCGCCATCGATGAGGATCTGCTCGAAGCAGCCAACATCAAGGAATACGAACAGATCGACATCTGGAACGTAAACAATGGCGAGCGTTTCACCACCTACGCCATCCGCGCCGAACGCGGATCGGGCGTCATTTCCGTCAACGGCTCGGCCGCCCGCCGCGCCGCGCCGGGCGACATCCTGATCATCGCCACCTTCGCCGTCTACAACGAGATCGAACTGGCCAAATACGAGCCGGATCTGATCTACGTCGATTCGCAAAACCGCATCACCCGTCGCGGCCACAAGATTCCGACGCAAGCCGCCGCCTGAACACCGATTCGTGATGTAGTTCACAGAAGACCCGCTACGGCGGGTTTTCTTTTATGTGTTTTATGTACAATGCCTTGAAAACCCCAATAACGGAGACAAGACAATGGGCGTTGTATTTGCCAAGACCCAAAAAGGGCACGAAGAAATCACGAGCAAGGCCGGCGGCCTGACGCCACGGCAGCGGCGGGTGCTAATCTTCGTCGACGGGAAGCGCACGGTCGATGAATTGCGCGGCATGCTGCAAGCCGACGATCTTCAGCATACCCTCGGCATGCTCGAAGAAGACGGCTACATCGCCGTCGGTGCCGTGACCGCAACTTCCGGCAAGGCCAGTAGCGCTGCCGCCGCACCGGCCGCCCCGCTGCCGTCGGTCACCGCCTTCAGCGAGCTGCCCTCCTCGCCCGATCCGGTACGCCTGCAGCAGGCGCGCAATTTCATGGTCAATACCCTGAACACCTTCGTCGGCTCGCTGGGCGCCAGTTCCCTGCTCAACCGCATCGACGAAGCCCAGGGCCACGAAGGCCTGCGCGCCCTGTTCGACGAGTGGTATCACGCCATGGTGATGTCGCGCGAAGGCCGGCGCGAAGCCGAAGGCCTGCGCAGCAAGCTGCTACTGGTCATCTGATTCGCAATTCCGGTCGATGACCGGCGGGGCAAGCCCGCCCGGTTTCAGTCGCCGCTGGCGCCAGCCTTAGGCTTGCGGGTACGCGGCGACCGCTTGGCCTTGACCGGCTTTTCTTCCGCGACGGCAATCTCGACACGCGGGGCTTCGGCCGCTGCTGCCTCAATCGTCGCGCTCTCGCCCGTCTTGCGCGGACGGCGACCGCGACGCGGCTTGCCTTCGGCCGCGACGACCGGCTCAACCGGCGGGGCCGCCATCGGTTCCGCTGCCGGCGGCGCCACGTCGACGACGTTCGTTGCCGTTTCGACTTCGGCCACGGCCTGCCGCTCCTTGCCTCCGCGCAAACGGCGGCCGTTGCGCCGACGCGGGTTCGGCGCCGGCTCGGTATCGCCGGTCGGCGTTTCGGTTTTTGCCATTTCCGGCACGTCGACCGCAACCGGCTCGGCTGGCGCCTCACTGGCCGTCGCAGACGGTGCGATGCGCGTCACGTAGGCGCCTGACTTGTCGTCGCGCCCGAAGCCGAGCAGGCCGCGCGCTGCCGCTTCTTCCAGCAGGTTGCCGAAGCTGCGGAAGCCGAAATAGGTTTCGTTGAAGCCGGGATTGCGCCGCTTGATAACTTCCTTGAGCACCGAGGCCCAGATGCGTTCGCTTTCGCCCCGGTCGGCCATCAAGTCGGCGAAGGTGGCGACGGCCAGTTCGATGGCCTTGTTCTTCCGCGCTTCGAGTTTCTCGCCGCGATTCTTCTCGTCTTCCGGCGAGCGGCGCGGCGCGGCTTCGCGGTTGTCGCGGCGACCACCGCGCTCGCGCACGAGGTCGTCGTAGTAGATGAATTCGTCGCAATTGGCGATCAGCAGATCGGAACACGATTGCTTGACGCCAACGCCAATCACCCGCTTGGCGTTTTCGCGCAGCTTGGACACCAGCGGCGAGAAATCGGAGTCGCCGCTGATGATAACGAAAGTGTCGACGTGCGACTTTGTGTAGCAGAGATCGAGCGCGTCGACGACCATGCGGATGTCGGCGGAATTCTTGCCCGACTGGCGCACGTGCGGAATTTCGATCAGCTCGAAATTGGCCTCGTGCATCGCCGCCTTGAAGCCTTTGTAGCGATCCCAGTCGCAATACGCCTTCTTGACGACAATGCTGCCTTTGGCAAGCAGGCGTTCGAGCACCGGCTTGATGTCGAATTTCTCGTACTGGGCGTCGCGCACGCCGAGGGCGACATTCTCGAAATCGCAAAAAAGCGCCATGCTGGCGGTGTCGTTGGCTGCGGCCATGAAATGCTTTCAACTTGAGGAAGGCACAGTATACCGTCCTCGCCGCCTTCATTTCTCCGACAATTCGGCCCACTCGGCATCGGTAAACAATCGCGAGCGGGTGTGGAAGGCCTTGCCGCTGCCGCCTTCGAGCGAAAACGTGCCGCCCGAGCCGTCGATGACATCGATGATCAGCTGCGTGTGCTTCCAGTATTCGTACTGCGAGGCACTGATGTAGAAGGGCACACCGCCGATGTCACCCAGGTGGACATCGTAGGCGCCGATGGTGAGTTCGCCGGGCAGGTAGCAGTTGGCGGCGCTGTTGTCGCAGCAGCCGCCGGACTGGTGAAAGATCAGTGCCGGGCCGTATTGGGCCTGGAGTGCGCGGATCAGCTCCAGCGTAGCCGGCGTGGCAATGACGCGGTCAACCATGAATTTCTCCCAAAAAAGCGGGGCGGGATGGGCGCCAAGGCGTGAGGTGCAGGGAATGGTCGTTCCATTCCCAAGCCGAGCAACGCTGGCGACCGCCCGCCCCAGCAAACCCGCAGGGCAAGGGTCTGGCGGGGCGCATTGCCGCGTTGCCGCTCGCTTGTGCAGATCACTGCACCGCGCGACCGGCGCCTTGCACTGCCTCCCCGCCAGACCCTTGCGCAGCCCGTCGCTTACTGCGAGCACACCCTAATGGAGGAGATGCTTGGTTAGAAGAAGCCCAGCTTGCTTTCGCTGTAGGACACAAGCAGGTTCTTTGTCTGTTGGTAGTGGTCGAGCATGACCTTGTGCGTCTCGCGCCCGATGCCGGATTCCTTGTAGCCGCCGAAGGCCGCATGTGCCGGGTAGGCGTGGTAGCAGTTGGTCCACACGCGGCCGGCCTGGATAGCGCGGCCCATGCGGTAGGCAACATTGCCGTTGCGGCTCCAGACGCCGGCGCCAAGGCCGTAGAGCGTGTCGTTGGCGATTTCGAGGGCCTCGGCTTCGTCCTTGAAGGTGGTCACGGCGAGCACCGGCCCGAAGATTTCTTCCTGGAAGATGCGCATCTTGTTGTGGCCCTTGAACAGGGTCGGCTGGATGTAAAAACCGCCTTCGATGTCGCCGCCGAGATGGGCGCGTTCGCCGCCGATCAGGCATTCGGCACCTTCCTGCTTGCCGAGATCGAGGTAGGACTGGATCTTGGTCATTTGCTCCTGCGAGGCCTGGGCGCCCATCATGGTATCGGTATCGAGCGGCGATCCCTGCTTGATCGCGGCAACGCGCTTCAGCGCCTTTTCCATGAACTTGTCGTAGATGGATTCCTGGATCAGGGCACGGCTCGGGCAGGTGCACACTTCGCCCTGATTGAAGGCAAACAGCACCAGGCCTTCGATGGCCTTGTCGAGAAAGCCGTCGTCCTTGTCCATCACGTCGGCAAAGAAGATGTTGGGCGACTTGCCGCCCAGTTCCAGCGTCGCCGGAATCAGGTTGTTGGCAGCGGCCTGGGCGATGACGCGGCCGGTGGAGGTGGAGCCGGTGAAGGCAATCTTGGCGATGCGCTTGCTGGTCGCCAGCGGCATGCCGGCTTCGCGGCCGTAGCCGTTGACGATGTTGAGCACGCCCGGTGGCAGCAGGTCGGCGATCAGTTCCATCAGGATCAGGATCGAGATCGGCGTCGATTCGGCCGGCTTCAAGATCACGCAGTTGCCGGCGCCGAGCGCCGGGGCCAGCTTCCAGGCGGCCATCAGGATCGGGAAGTTCCAAGGGATGATCTGGCCGACGACGCCGAGCGGTTCGTGGATGTGATAGGCCATCGTGTTCTCGTCGATTTCCGAGATGCCGCCCTCCTGCGAGCGCAGGCATCCGGCGAAATAGCGGAAATGGTCGACGGCGAGCGGGATGTCGGCGTTCAGCGTTTCGCGAATCGGCTTGCCGTTGTCGACGGTCTCGGCATAGGCCAGCAGTTCGAGGTTCTGTTCCAGGCGGTCGGCAATCTTGAGCAGGATGTTGGAGCGCGTCGTCGCATCGGCCTTGCCCCATTTCGGGAAAGCAGCATGGGCGGCATCGAGCGCCAGCTCGATGTCTTCGGCGGTGGAGCGGGCGGCCCGGGTATAGGGCTGGCCGTTAACTGGCGTAATCACATCGAAATATTGGCCCTTGACCGGGGCGACCCACTTGCCGCCGATGAAGTTGTCGTATTGGGCCTTGTAGGCAATCTTGGCGCCAGCGGCGCCGGGGGCTGCGTAGATCATGTCGTCTCCAGATATTTTTACGAAATGGTGAATTGATTCCCTTGCGGGCCACTTCCCTTATCAAGCGCCGTGCCAGCCGAAAATTGCTTTGCAAGTAATTGATTTTTTGAATTTCTGCCTTTTTTGGCAGTCGACCGCAACAGGTGCCGCAACGTCTCGTTTCAGAACGACTGTCACAATTTGGAACAGTTGCGCAATGCCGACAGCGCTTTCTGTTGCACTGACCGCGCAGCCCCCTATACTCGGCAAAAACGGGCTTTGACCCGGCGAGGAGACTAGACAGATGCGCACGACCCCACCGGTTCCGGCGCCGCAATTGCGGCGTGCCCGGCTCCAGTTGCTGGAGAACGGCAGCTTTCCTGATGGCGCCATTGACGAACGGCTGGCCCGCTCATGGCGGCGCAGCCTGGCCGCCGGCCTGTCGCCGACCGGGCGCCTGCCCGGCGTCGACCCGCTTTCCGGCAGCGAACTGCAACGTGCGTTGGCGCGCAATCACGATCTGGTCAGCCATTCGCGGCCGGTCATGGAATACCTCTTCGAGCAGGTGCGCCACAGCCACAGCATGGTCATCCTCGCCGACCGGCGCGGCGTGTTGATGCACACGCTGGGCGACGCCGACTTTCTCGGCAAGGCCGAGCGCGTGGTGCTGATGGCGGGCGCCTCGTGGCACGAGCAACAGCGCGGCACCAACGCCATCGGCACCGCGCTGGCCGAAGCCAGCGGCATCGAGATTCACGGTTCGGAACACTATCTGGAGCGCAACGGTTTCCTGACCTGCGCCGCTGCACCCATCGCTTCCGCCAGCGGCGAACTGCTGGGCGTGCTCGACATTTCCGGCGACCAGCGCAGCCACCATCCGCACACGCTGGGGCTGGTCAACACGGCGGCACGGATGATCGAGAACCGGCTGGTCACCGCCGCCTGCCAGCGCCACATCCGCCTGCACCTGCACGCCCATCCTGAAGGCATCGGCAGCCTTGCCGAGGGCATCGTCGCGCTATCCGACGACGGCTGGATCGTTGGCGCCAATCGCCAGGGGCTCGTTCTGCTCGGCCTGACGGCGGTCGACATTGGCGCCACGCCACTTTCCCGCGTTCTCGATACGCGGCTCGAACAGATTTTGCCCATTTTTCGCCGTCGACCGCAGCAGGCCATACAAATCCGCCGCCACGACGGCGCCGTGCTCTACGGCATCCTGCATGCCGAACGCAGCCTGACAACCCAGGCACAGCGGGTCGACGCCAAGCCGGTCGTCGATGCACTGACCAAGCTCGATACCGGCGACCTGCGCTGGCGCGCCGCTGCCGACAAGGCGCGACGCATCGTCGGCAAGCCGATTCCGCTGCTGCTGCATGGCGAGTCCGGGGTCGGCAAGGAGTTGTTCGCGCGCGCCGTGCACAACGCCTCGCCGCAGAAGAACGGCCCGTTCGTCGCCATCAACTGCGCCGCGCTGCCGGAAAACCTGATCGAAGCCGAACTGTTCGGCTACAGCCCCGGCGCCTTCACCGGCGCACGCAAGGAAGGCAGCCTCGGCCGCCTGCGCGAAGCCGAGGGCGGCACCCTGTTCCTCGACGAAATCGGCGACATGCCGCTCGCCATGCAAACGCGCCTGCTGCGTGTGCTGCAGGAAAGGCAAGTTACGCCGCTGGGCAGCGGACAATCATTCAAGGTCGACTTCGCACTGATCTGCGCCACCCACAGCAATCTGCGCGAAGCGTCGGAACAGGGAAAATTCCGCAGCGACCTCTACTACCGCCTCAACGGACTCACCCTGAACCTGCCGGCACTACGCGAACGCAGCGACTTCACGGCACTGACCGAAAAACTTCTGCTCGACCTGACCGACGACGCCAGCCTGCACCTGGCGCCGGAACTGCTCGCCCGCCTCGCCACCTACGCCTGGCCGGGCAACCTGCGCCAACTCGCCAGCGTGCTGCGCACCGCCGTCGCCATGCTCGATGCCGGCGAAAACCGTATCGACTGGCGGCACCTGCCTGACGACCTGATCGACGAATTGCAGCGACAGCCGGCCACGGCAGCAGCAGCCGCGCCGCAGGCCGGCAAGCTCGCGGAAATCTCCCGCTCGGCAATCCAGCGCGCGCTGGAAGACGCCCACGGCAACCTGTCCGCCGCCGCCCGGCAACTCGGCATCAGCCGCCAGACACTGTACCGCAAGCTGAAGCCGCGCGACTGACCGGCTCCACCCCGGCACGACCGGTTGCGGTCGACCCGGTTTTTTGGCGTGTTTTCGTTATTCGGCGAAGCCATCATGTTCATGCAAAAAACCTACATCTTCCTCGCCCAAACGCAAATCGGCTACATTCTGCGCAAACTGGCCGAAGAAGATCAGAACGGCATCAACTTCGCCGTCACCCTGCCGACCAATAAGGGCGTCATCGCCCTCCGCCTCAATCTGACCCCGGAATACTTCTCGCGCATCCTGCATGAGCTTTTGGATTTAGGCCTGATCGTCGTCGAGGAACGGAAAATTCACATTCCAAGCGTGGTGAATCTGAGGAAGCACGGGGGGCTGATCCTAGACTTCCTCCAACCGCGCTCAACGAAAAAAGGGGCGATCAAAATCGCCCCTATTGGGTGGTCGACCGCGACAGGCGTCAATCAGTGATCAGCTTGCCCTTGGTCAAGAGGTCCTGAATGATCGCCTGATCGGAAAGCGTACCGCTTGCTGTCAGGTCCGCGCCCTGCAGGATGATTTTCTGGTCTTCCACGCCGGTCGCATAGCCACTTGCAAAGCCGCCTGACGTACTGACATGCAGCGTCGTCTCGCTGGCGCCGGTCTTTTCGAAGTGCAGGTACTTGCCAAGGTTGTCCTGCCCCAATGCCGTTCCAGTCGTCTCACCAGCAAGCAGGTCGCGCAAATCCAGGCTATCGCCACCGGCCGAACGCGACAAAGGATCGAAATCGGTCACCGTATCGACTGCAGGTGCAAGCGCCGTCCCACGATCCGCCAGTTTCCAGACGAAGACATCGGCACCGGTGCCACCGGTCAGATTGTCGTTGCCGGCTCCGCCTTCCAGGATATCGGCTCCGCTACCGCCGCTAAGAGTATCGACACCCAGACCGCCGACAAGTCGGTCGTCGCTAGCCGCGCCGCTCAGGTTATCGTCGCCATCGTAGCCGAAGACCATGTCGGAATTGGCAGTCCCGGCGAAGGTATTGTTGGCAGCCGTTCCTTCGTAGGAATTACTGACGCTGACCACGCTGATCGATTGCTCAACCAGATGGACACCCTTGGTCGCCGCGATGTCGAGCAATGCGGACTGGCTCGCACCCACCCCGGTAATTGTCAGCGGTGAAGATAAATCCCAAGCGGAAATATCGATTCCATTTGTCATTCCCGTACTCGTGGCGGTGTGGGTTCCGTCCGAAATAACCCAGCCGGTCAGCAGCCCGCTGATGGTCACTGAGTCATAAGCTGCCGCTGTTACTGCCAACTTCAGGGTACTGCCGTCGTTCGCGATCGCGATGTCCTGGTGGACAGTTTCCACACGTTTGATCGACTGCACCTGCTCGGCACTCAACACCGAGCTGTAGATGCGCAGATCGTCGATAGCTCCGTTCAAGTACTTGTCGTTGGCAATGTTTCGCGAAAAATCGCCATTCACGCCATTGGTATAGCCGATGCCGAACACGTTGGTAATCGTGCCGGCCAAGCCGCCTGCCGTGACATTTCCTTCGCGGACTCCGTCAACATACAGCTCCGTCTGCCCGGTAGTCGCGTTGCGCGTGATGGCGATGTGATGCCATGTTCCATCGGCTACTACCGTCGTGCTCTTGGCCCCGGCCGTATCGCCAACGTTGATGGCGATTCGGCCGTTGTTGTCCAACCAGCCCCACTGCGCGTCGTTAACCGCGCCGTTCTGCTCTGAGCCGAGCACGCTTGGCCGGTTCCAGCCAATGTCCGTTCCTCCGAACTGCGCGGCATCAGTGGAAGCATTTTGCGTGGTCTTGATCCAGAAGGTTACCGTCGCGCTGTTGCTCAGACCCGCCAGTTCGCCCGGATCGGTCGCCAGCGCAGCACCTTTACCGTCGAACTGGACAGCAGTGTTGGAGGTGCTGGAATGCCCTGCAACCCATTGCGGCATGCCGAGACCGTTGCCCGTATTCACGTCGGACAGGGTGCCGATGATACTGCGGTACTCGTTGGTCGCGGTGGGCCCGACGCCCTCGTCCATCAGCCACTGTCCAACCGGGCGCACGCTCAGGATGGGGGCACTGTCGAGGTCGTAGATAGTTCCCACGCCCGTCGCTGACGAATTGGCAAGCGTTCCAGATACCCGAGTCGCCGTGAGCGAGAAGGTCTCGGTACCCTCGATCAGCGAATCGGCGATGGCTGGAACGCGGACCAGCACGCTGGAAGTGCCGGCAGGAATCGTCAGATTCCCGGTGAGCGTGGTCCAAGACGCACCACCGTTCGTCGAATATTGCAGCGTACCGGTGTCTGCACCGATGGTCGCCGTTCCACTGTTGGCGGCCAGCGAAACGACCGTATCGGTCGGATTGGCCGAACTCAACGCGACGTTGAACACGCAGTAGCCGCCTTCGATTGCCGTCGCGTTCGACACAGCCAGCGTCGGCGCTGGGAACGCGGTGAGACCAGGCTGGAACACATGGAAGACGAGACTCTGGCCGACACTCGCCGTCGAGCCGTTAGATGCTTCGACCGCAGTCGACGTGACCCCGAGTTCGATCTTCCCACTGAACTCCTCGGGTACCAACAGCTTGGCAGCAGCGAGTTGGGCCACCGGGATGGTGACCGAACCATTCACCGGATAGTAGGTATTGCTGCCGCTGATGATGCGCCCGCCACCAGGAATATTGGAAATACTCACCGACAGCGATTCCGAGCCATCCGTATCAACGAGACTGGTCGTGATCTTGCCAGCTAACGAAAGCTCGGTGGCACCACCGTAGCTCGAGCTCGAGTTTGTCCATTGCATGGCCCCTTGCGCAGCAACAAGCCGAACATCGTCGATGTATGCACCGACCCCTGCCCCCGATTCGGGCGAGGTCGTACGGATGGCAATGGAGTGGCTACCGGTGCTGCTGAATTTGAACCCGACGCTGATCGTCTGCCAGTTCAATGCCGTCCCCCCGGTTCCTGTAAGTGAGTAACTGCCCACCACCACCCCGTCAACCAGTACCTCGATCCCGGAATTCGCCGCAGCAACATCATCGGGCGCGTAGTTGAAGCTGAGCTGATAAACCTGAGTAGCATCGGAAACCGTGATGTTCCGGGATATACCCAGAGTCTGATAGTTCGGCGTCGCCAGCGTTCCGTTTGCCGCGTTGTCGAGATGCAGGAAAACATTTTGTGAATCGCCACCGGTCTGGCTGCCAGCCATTCCGGCTGCGGTGAATAGCGTGCTGCCGATCTTGTCGCCATCAGCATTGAAGTAGAACTGATTTGCTTGCCGGCCACCAGATGTTCCGGCTGTATCCGTTACTCCCGAGGTCGCCAGCAGCGTCCACCCTTCGATCGGACCGCCACCCTTGGCATGGGTCGCGTTGTTCCGGTCGTCCGTAGTAGCGGTCAACGGTCCCTGCGATTCCCAGTTCGTCTTGAACACTTCGGTAAAAGAATTGGACGTCGACAGGTTTGGCGTATCGGCGACAGCGGCTACTGTGACTGTCGCGGTAGATGCCGGATTCGCACTCAAATTGCCATCGTTGTCACGCGCCCGGAAGGAGAACGACGTGCTTCCACTCCAATGCGTCGTAGGCTGGAAATACAGGGTGAGTGCCTGCCCGCTTGCCGCATAATCCGTTCCTGTCGCAACGACTTGTGTCATCGCGGCATCGCGGTAGAGGGTACCGTTGGAGGGAAGCCCCGTGATGCGGAACGCTGTTACCGTTCCATTCGGGTCGTCACCGTTCAGCGTGATCGCAATCGGTGTGGCCGGATCCTCGTTGCCTGTAGCGCTCGCAACGAATGCGATGGGCGTAAGCGAGCTGACTACGTAGACGGTGGCGCTCGCAGTGTTGCTGTTCCCGATACCGTCCGTCACAACGACATTGACGTTGAAAGCTGCCGTGGTGTTGTTGTAGCTCGCAAATTTCACATTTTGGAGCGCAGTCTGATAGGCAGCCAGCGAGGCGGTCCCGGAAAGAGTAACCGACAGACCGTCCACCGCCACCGTCGCGGTGATCCCGTTGGCGTTGGCCCCTGTCCACGCCAACAGCCCCTGGCTTCCGGAAGTGCCGTCAGTCAGCGTGATCGTCGCGCCGGTCAACCGCGTGTGATCCAGATCGGTAATCGACACATCGGTATCGGCAATCGAAACTGCACCCGCCGCAAGGCTATTCCTCACTACATAGGTGATGAAACCGCTCCCTGCCGCAGTCGAGTTGTTCGCATCGAGGTCTAGAACCGGTGGATCGTTGACCGGCGTAACACTGACCGTCGAAACCGCGACATTACTGGCAAGACCAGCATTATCACGCAATGAAACGTCGATCGTCCGAGGCATCGCGCTCGGGTTCTCGGAAGTATCGGCAAAGGTGATTGCCAACAATGCAGCCCGATAATCGACTGCGCTGCCATTGCCCGACAACGTAATCGTGTTCCCAACCTGCGTGACGGTAATGTTCGACGGAACCGACCCGATCGCCAGCACATCTCCGGCCTGGGCGTTGGTCAGGGTAATCGTGGCACCCGAATAAGTTGCCGAATCCATGTCTGCAATAGACAAGTCCGAATCAACAATCCGAACGGCGGAGCCATTTTCGGTGAAGGTCGTGGAATAAGCGCTTCCGCCAGTGGTACCGTCAAGATCAAGGGTCGGAGCATCATTGACCGCACCCACCGTCACCGACAGCGTCGTGCTGCTCGTCGCCACCGCCGCGCTAC
>ERZ1645187.76-NODE-76-length-95458-cov-105.709820_pt1 | contig 95458 bp, 89 predicted proteins | sample MGYA00575352_ERZ1645187 | MGnify/ENA primary metagenome ERZ1645187 (study PRJEB40837, sample SAMN11349314) | freshwater sediment metagenome | isolation source: river sediment | host: Sediment | place: India: Wazaribad , New Delhi | collected 2017-02-21 ... | reverse complement strand
AAAGCCGCCGCGTGGTTTCGGCGCACGAGCGCCGCGTCGCGTTCGCTCCTGGCCCCGCCTGCGGCGCGAGCAGGTTTTTTCACGCGGCGAAAGCCGCCGCACAACGACGAACGCGCCCGGGGGCGCATCGCGCTGCCGGGCGTGGACCGCTGATCCCTTGGGCGTCAGTCGGCGCTTTTTCGGAGTGCATCTCTTGCGAGAAGCCGGGTTTCTAGGGCGGGCGGCCGGCAAAGTCAACGAATTCGCCCGGGGCGCTTGCGGGGCCGGTCGGCTGAGGTTAGCAAGGCCGCCAAATCCACCCGAGGGACGCTCCATGACCTGCAAACTCCTGCTTCTGCCCGGCGACGGCATCGGCCCCGAAGTGATGAAGGAGGTCGAAAAGGTTCTGGCTGCGCTCCAGCGGCTCGGCGTCGCGAAATTCGAGACCGAGAAGGGACTGGTCGGCGGCTGCGCCTACGATGCGCACGGCAAGTCCATTTCCGAAAGCGACATGGGGCTCGCCATGGCGGCCGACGCTGTGTTGTTCGGCGCGGTCGGCGGCCCGAAATGGGACGGCGTGCCCTACGAGGTGCGGCCCGAGGCGGGTCTGTTGCGGCTGCGCAAGGACCTTGGCCTGTTCGCCAATCTGCGTCCGGCCATCTGCTATCCGGCCTTGGCGGACGCGTCCTCGCTCAAGCGCGAGATTGTCGAAGGCCTCGACATCATGATCGTGCGGGAACTGACCGGCGGCGTCTATTTCGGCGAGCCGAAGGAGATCATCGATCTCGGCAACGGCCAGAAGCGCGGCATCGACACGCAGGTCTACGACACATACGAGATCGAGCGCATCGGCCGCGTGGCGTTCGAACTCGCGCGCAAGCGCAACAACAAGGTCACCTCGTCCGAAAAGCGAAATGTGATGAAATCCGGCGTGCTGTGGCACGAGGTCATCACTGCGCTCCACAAGCGCGAGTATCCGGACGTGACCCTCGAACACCAGCTCGCCGATGCGCTCGGCATGCAACTCGTGCGCTGGCCCAAACAGTTCGACGTGATCGTCACCGACAACCTGTTCGGCGACATGCTGTCGGACGTGGCCGCCATGCTCACCGGCTCGCTCGGCATGCTGCCGTCCGCCTCGCTGGGGGCGGCGGACGCGCAGGGCAGGCGCAAGGCGCTCTACGAGCCCGTGCACGGTTCCGCGCCCGACATCGCGGGCAAGGGCATGGCCAACCCCATCGCCATGATCGGCTCGCTCGCCATGTGTCTGCGTTATTCGTTCGGACTGGGCGAGGCGGCCGACCGGCTGGAATCCGCGATCGCCCACGCGCTCGGCGCGGGTCTGCGCACGGCCGACATCAAGGGCGCGGCCGATGCGGTCATCTCGACCGCTCAAATGGGCGACGCGATCGTCGCACGGCTGGAAAAGGCGGCCTGAGAGGCGCGCCCATCGCAAAAAATGAAAAGCGCGGGACGTCCCGCGCTTTTTGTTTCGGCCGTCAGAACCCGCTCATGCCGGGGTCGGGCCGCCAGAGCAGGCCGGGCGAGGTGCGCGCCAGTGGCTGCCGGTTGTAGATGGTCATCTCCTGCATATAGGCCGAACGGCTGAACCGCGGCACGACGACGCCCGAGTCCAGGAAGGAACGCGGTTTCACCACGATCAGCCGTTCGCCTTCCGCCAGCCGGTAGCGCGGGCGGGCGTCGGCGGCTGTGGCGATCAACGCGGCCGCCGCCGCCGCCGCGGCCAGGCCCAGGGTTCTTGCATGGAAGCGCATGACATTCTCCCCAATCGAGCGCGCGAATCGGCAGTATCTCCGAACAACGAGTTTTTCACGCTTTGGTTCGCCGCGAAAGGCGCGGATCGCGCCCTTCGTCACCGTTTCTGGCCACCGCGCAGCGCGGGCGCGGCGTGGCGCTCGTCCACCCAGCTCGCATCCGCGAACGCGGCGCGGCTGCGGGTGGGGCAGGACGGATCGCGCCGCAATTCGGCTTGTGCGAAAAATGCCTTCAGGTCGAGATCGTCGCCCGCGCCGAGCAGATCGAGCCGGCCGACGAGGCAGGCGAGCCGCCGGCGCTCGAACGATTTGCCGTCCGGTCCGCATGCAAGTCCGGCGATCCGCAATTCGGGATTGCCGGATGCGACGGCGAAGGCCTGACAGCCTTCGCGGCTCTCGCCGGTCGCCGTCGCCAGTTTCGCCTCGGCGAATTCGCCATCGCCGAACCGCGTTTTCAGCGCGGCCGGCTGGCCGAGCCGGTCGAGCGCGAGGCCGGCTTCGGCGGCGCGACGCGCCGCCTCCACGAAAAAGAACGTCGCGCCCGCCTCCGGCGCGCCGCGCCGCACGGTCAGGCGCACGAACGCCTGTTTGTCGGCGAAGGCGCCGAAAGTCAGCACGTCCTCGCGCGCGCTGTCGTCGCTCTTGCGGCGCACGGCGTAGGAAAGGGCGGTTCGCGCCAGCTCCGGCGCCTCGAACCCGTACATCGGCAGCGGTCTGGAAATGTCGATCCAGCGCGCCGGCGCCGGCGCGGGCGGCGCTTCGGCGACCGCCAGCCGTTCGGCGCCCGACATCAGAAGCGCCGAAAAGACCAGCGCCGAAACCGTCGCGCCGGCCAGCGCCGGCCGTCGGACGACGAACCGCACGCCGTCGGCGAACATGCGCAACGCCCGGCGCAGGTCGCGCAGCGCGAAAGCGAAGGCGGGCGGGCGCGGGCCCAGAACATTGGCGAGCGACATGACGCAACTCCCAAAAGACGCGGAGGCGGTCTTCGAACCTCGACAATGTGAGCGGTTTTGTTGGCGCGCCGGTTACCGTGGGCCGGCTATCGGCGAGCAGGGTAAAGGGCTGGTTGCCGATCAGGGTTAAGACCGGCGTTTTCGATCGCGTAACGGTCGCCGCCACATGATGCCGGCATGATTCGCACGTTCGCCATCCTGTCCGTCGCCTTCTGCGCGCCTCACCTTGCCGGCTGCGCCGCCCTGAGCGCGGTCACGACCGTCGCCTCGGCGGGCGTGGGCGTGGCGACCACAGCCGGCGGCCTTGCGGTTTCGGGGGCGGGCGCGGTCGCCTCGGGCGCGGCGTCCGGCGTGAAAGCGATCGCGTCCGGCGACGAGCCGGAGCGGAAATAAAGGCCCGGATCGCTCCGGGCCTTCGCGCTCACCGCACCAGAACGTTGCGGAATTGCCAGGGATCGCTTTCGTCGATGTCCTCGGGAAAGAATCCCGGTCGATCCTTCAGCGGCGTCCAGTCGGTGTAGAAGCCGGCGAGCGGGCCCAGATAGGGCGACTGGATCTCCAGGCAGCGGCGGAAGTCCATCTCGTCGGCCTCGAGGATGCCGAGGTTCGGGTTTTCGAGCGCATAGACCATGCCGGCCAGCACGGCGGAGGTCACCTGCAGGCCGGTCGCGTTCTGGTAGGGCGCGATGCGGCGCGTCTCCTCGATCGACAGCTGCGAACCGTACCAGTAGGCGTTCCTGGCGTGGCCGTAGAGCAGCACGCCGAGTTCGTCGATCCCGTCCTCAATCTCGCGTTCGGTGAGAATGTGGTGGGCGGGCTGCACATTGGCGGCGTTTCCGAACATCTCGTGAAGCGAGAGCACCGCGTCGTTAGCCGGATGATAGGCGTAGTGGCAGGTCGGGCGGTAGATCGCGCGGCCGCCTTCGTCGCGCACCGTGAGATAATCGGCGATCGAGATCGCTTCGTTGTGCGTGACGAGAAAACCGTATTGCGGGCCGGGCGTCGGGCACCACGAGCGCACGCGCGTGTTGGCGCCGGGCTGATTGATGTAGATGGCCGCGCCGCACCCTTGGGCGTGCGTGGCGGCGTTTTCGGGCATCCATTTCTCGTGCGTGCCCCAGCCGAGTTCGGCCGGCTGCACGCCCTCGGACACGAAACCCTCGACCGACCATGTGTTGACGAACACGTTGCGGGGCTTGGGATGGATCGCGCGCTGCGTGTCGCGCTCGGCGATGTGGATTCCCTTCACGCCGAGCCGCATGGCGAGCTGCGCCCATTGCGCGCGCGTCGTGGGTTCGGGCGACGCGTCGCCGATGTCGTGCGCCAGATTGACGAGCGCGCGTTTGACGAACCAGGACACCATGCCGGGGTTGGCGCCGCAGGTGGACACCGCCGTCGGACCGCCGGGATGGGCGCGCCGCTCGGCCAGCAGCGATTCGCGCAGCGCGTAGTTGGTGCGCGCCTCGGGCCCGAGATTGTGGTCGAAGTAGAAGCCGGCCCACGGCTCGATCACCGTGTCGATATAGAGCGCGCCGAGCTCGCGGCAGAAATGCATGATGTCGACGGAGCCGGTGTCGACCGAAAGATTCACGCAGAATCCCTGGCCGTCGCCTTCGGTCAGCAGCGGGCGCAGCACGTCGCGGTAGTTCTGGCGCGTCAGCGCGGCCTTGATGTAGCGAACGCCGCGCACGTCCAGCAGCGCGCGGTCCGTGTCGTCCGGGTCGATGACGGTGAAGCGTTTGGGGTCGTAGTCGAAATGGCGCTCGATCAGCGGCAGCGCCCCCTTTCCGATCGAGCCGAAGCCGATCATCACGATGGGGCCGGAAATTCGCGCGTGCACGGGCCATTGGGACATTCAAACAAACTCCGTCTTCGAGTGCGTGCAGGACCGCGCGTTTGAAAGCAGGGGCGCGCGGGGAGGTCAAGATGCGGCGCGACGACGCGCGCCGCGCCGGCGGATCGTCATGCCGAGGCCGCGCGGGCGTGCGCGGCCTTGCGCGTCGCCCGCCGCCGCCCCGCGCGTTCGCCGGTCGCGACCAGGCGGCCTTCGGCGCCGTCGAGCGCGCCCGCGCGCAGTTCGAGCGCAAGGAAACGGTCGAGTTCGACGGGGCCGGGCATGTGCACGACGCGCGGGGCGCGCGCGAAGCCGAAGCGCGTGTAGTAGGGCGCATCGCCCACGAGCAGGATCGCGCCGTGTCCGGCCTGCGTCGCCGCCGCGATCGCCGCGCGCATCAACGCGCCGCCAACGCCGTCGCAGCGGCGCGCGGCATCGACCGCGAGCGGGCCGAGCAGCAGCGCCGCGCGTCCGCCTGCCGCCACATGCCACAGCCGGACCGTGCCGATCAGCCGGCCGGTTTCGTCGCGCGCGACCATCGCAAGCGCGGGCTTGCGGCCGGCGCGCAGCCGCTCGGACGTCTTGCGGAAACGTTCCGGGCCCATCGCGGCGTCGAGCAGGCGCTCGCGCGCGACGACGTCGCCGTCGCGTTCGATGTCGAGACAGAACGGGCGCGCCTGGGGCGCGCGAGAGCGAGCAACAGAGGTCATCGTCTCCTCCTCCTAGAGGAAGCGACCCTCGCGCCGGGCGTGCGAAGCCTGCCGAACGGGACTGGGGATGTCTTGCGTCCTCTCCCGGCGTCGGGAGAGGACAGGGGCGCGCGTCAGATGACGTGCGTCTCGAGCGGCGGGAAGCCGTTGAAGCCGACGGCCGAATAGGTCGTCGTATAGGCGCCGGTTCCCTCGATCAGCACCTTCGATCCGATCTCGAGGCTGAACGGAAGGAGATAGGGATCCTTCTCGTACAGCACGTCCACCGAATCGCAGGTCGGGCCCGCGAGCACGCAGGGACCGAGTTCCTCGCCATCCTTCTCCGTGCGAATCGGATAGCGGATCATCTCGTCCATCGTTTCGGCAAGACCGTTGAACTTGCCGATGTCGAGGTAGACCCAGCGCACCTTGTCGTCGTCCGACTTCTTCGACACCAGCACGACTTCCGCCTCGATCATGCCGGCGGCGCCGACCATGCCGCGGCCCGGCTCGATGATCGTCTCGGGGATGCGGTTGCCGAAGTGCTTGCGCAGCGACCGGAAGATCGACTGGCCGTAGGCTTTCACCGCCGGCACGTCCTTCAGGTATTTCGTCGGGAAACCGCCGCCGAGATTGACCATCTGCAGGTGAATGCCGCGCTCGGCGAGATCCCGGAAGATCGCCGAAGCGTCCTTCAGCGCGCCGTCCCACATCTTCGGGTTGCGCTGCTGCGAGCCGACGTGGAACGACACGCCATAGGCCGACAGACCCAGGCGATGGGCGTGTTCGAGCACGCGCGGCGCCATTTCCGGCGCGCAGCCGAACTTGCGCGACAGCGGCCATTCGGCGCCGGCGCCGTTCGACAGAATGCGGCAGAACACTTTCGATCCGGGCGCGACGCGTGCGATCTTCTCGACCTCCGCCTCGCAGTCGACCGCATAGAGACGGATGCCGAGCGCGTAGGCGCGCGCGATATCCTTCTCCTTCTTGATCGTGTTGCCGAAGGAGATGCGGTCGGGCGTGGCGCCGGCGGCCAGCGACTGCTCGATCTCGACGAGCGAAGCCGTGTCGAAGCACGAGCCGAGGCTCGCCAGCAGCGACAGCACTTCCGGCGCCGGATTGGCCTTCACCGCGTAGAATACGCGCGTGTCGGGCAGCGCCTTCGCAAAGGCCGTGTAATTGTCGCGCACGACGTCGAGGTCGACGACCAGGCACGGGCCGTTGTCACGGCCGGTTTCGCGGCGGGCGCGCAGGAATTCAAGAATACGGTCGGTCATCGCCGCCTCCCCTACGAAGTGGCGCTCGCGCGCCAGCCAAGAGCTTCGCGACCGCAAACACCCTTGTTTGCGGTCTTGACCGCCGCCGACGGACGCAGCGCCGTCGAAAGCGATCGGGCAGTCAGCCGTCTGGACACGTTCGCCCCGGAAAGCCGCAGGCTTCCCGAGGTTCTCCGAAGGAGCATCCGTCGCCGGAGCGCGCCGTCGAAGTCAGTGGCCATCGTTTGGAGGGGAGATCCCTTCCGCACGCCCGGCAAGAAAGACAAGCCTCTTCGGTTGTCGACCGTTGGAAGGGCCGACAGAGACCAAAAAAGCCCGGTCCGTCGTTGCTTTAAGTCGCGATCCCCCGTTCAGACGGGGTTCGCCGGTTCGCCTCCGGCTGCCGGTTTTTTCTCGACGATTAACCGGCCTCTTGTCCGGATCCCCGCCGACCGACACACGACCACAGGCACGTGCGATTTGGGCGAGGCGGAACATAGGCCGTTTTGCGTGGGGCGCAAGTTAAATTTCGGAAATCCGACGATGTTCGACGATTTTTTTCGCCGCTCGTCGCCGTCGCGCCGCAATCGCGCGCCAATGCCTGCGCGCTGCAGCGGCGCCTTTGCCGCCCCTTGCCGACGGGGGCGCAAAATACTAGGTGCTGCGGCCGACCAAGCCTCTCCGCGGTTCCCGGAAACGCCATGCACGAAACAACCCGCCGCAGCCTTCTGGGCGCAGTTTCCCTGAGCGCCGGCGCGCTCGTCGTGGGGCCCGCGTTCGCGCAGGGCGCGCCCAAGTCTTCCATGGACAGCCAGATGGCGCCGGCGCAGCAACCGCGATTCGGGTTCAACGACGTGGTCCAGCGCGCCCGCCAGCTCAGCCTCGCGCCGTTCGACGGCGCTTACGCCAAATTGCCGGCCCCGCTCGATGCGCTGGATTTCGACGCCTGGCGCGACATCCGTTTCAAGTCCGACAAGGCGATCGCGATCGGCCCCTACCGGCTCCATGTTTTCCATCTCGGCCACCTCTATCGCCGGCCGGTGACGATCAACACGATCCGCGACGGCATCGCCACGCCCATTCCCTATTCGAACCAGATGTTCGACTACGGGCGCACGAAGTTCGAGCAGCGCCTGCCGGTGAACACGGGCTTCGCCGGGTTCCGCCTGCATTTTCCTGTCAACGACCCGCGCGTGTTCGACGAGGTATGCTCGTTCATCGGGGCGAGTTATTTCCGCATTCTGGGGCGCGGCCAGTCCTACGGCCTTTCGGCGCGCGCGCTCGCGGTCGGCGCGGGAACCGACAAGGAGGAGTTTCCCTTCTTCCGCGAGTTCTGGATCGAACAGGGGGATACGCGGCCCGACCGGGTGACGATCTACGGCCTGCTGGACGGGGCGGCGGCGACCGGCGCCTACCGGTTCGACCTCACGCCGGGGCTCGATACGGCGATGGAGGTGCGCGCGACGCTGTTTGCGCGGCGCGCCGGCGCCAAGGTCGGGCTTGCGCCGCTCACCTCCATGTATTTCGTCGGCAACAACGACCGTCGTTCCAACAGCGATTTCCGGACCGAACTGCACGATTCGGACGGGCTGCAGATCGAAACCTCGCGCGGGGAATGGATCTGGCGGCCGTTGCGCAATCCGCTGTCGATGAAGATCGCCCATTTCATGGACGCCAATCCGCGCGGGTTCGGCCTCATGCAGCGCGACCGCGAGTTTTCCTCCTATCAGGATCTCGAACTCAACTATCAGTCGCGCCCCTCCTACTGGGTGGAGCCGCGCGGGGAGTGGGGCGAGGGCGTGGTGGAGCTGGTGGAGCTGCCGACGACCGACGAGACGAACGACAATATCGTCGCCTCGTTCGTGCCCAAGGACTCGCCGGAGCCGGGCAAGCCGTTCTCCTACGGCTACCGGTTGCTGTCGAGCCTCGATCTGGCGCGGCTGTCGCCCAACGGGCGCACGGTGAACACGTTCCAGACGGTGGCGCGCGCGCTCGGCTCGCGCGAGACGCCGCCCGAAGGCTCGCGCCGTTTCCTGATCGATTTCGCCTACGGCGATCTCGCCTATCACGCGGCCGATCCGAATCTGGTGGAAGTGGTCGCCGCCATCTCGAAAGGCTCGGTTCTACGCGCGTTCCCGCTCGCCAACCCGCATGTGCAGGGCGTGCGCGCGGTGGTGGACGTGGCCACGCCCCCCGGCGAGACGGGCGACATTCGCGTCTTTCTGCGCACCAAAGGCGACGTGCTGACCGAGACGTGGACGTTTCCCTGGGCCTCCTCGTGAACGGTCGGGCGCGATGATCGCCATCCGGCGCGGCGCACGCGCCGATCTCGACGCGCTCGAAACCATCGAGAACGCGGCGTTCGAGGGCGACCGCATTTCGCGACGGGGTCTGGCCTATTCGCTGAAGGCGCCGACGATGATCCTCCTGGTCGCCGAAACGGGCGGGCGGGTCGCCGGTTACGGCCTCGTTCATCTGCGGCGCGGCGCGCGCGGCGCCCGCATCACGTCGCTGGCGGTCGCGCGGGACCGGCCGAAAGGTGCGGGGCGCGCGCTGCTGGCGGCGCTCGAAGACGCCGTGCGCAAAAAGGAACTGACGTTCATGCGGCTCGAAGTGCGCGCCGACAACGACCGCGCGATCGCGCTCTACCGGGCGGCGGGCTATCGCCAGACCGGAACGATCGCCGATTACTACGAGGACGGGGCGACGGCGCTGCGGTTCGAGAAGGCGCTTGGAGCGCCTGCATGAGGCACGCGTTCGCGCGCGGCGGCGGAATCGCTATAGTGCGCGCGCAACGGTATCGGGGATCGTCTCGGGGGGCCCGCATCGGCCGAAGGAGGTTCAGTGAAATGGCATGGTCTCGTGGCGTCGGCGCTGGCCGCCTTCGCGCTTTCGCCCGCACACGCGCTCGACAGGGTTTCGTTCGCCACCAACTGGCTGGCTGAGGCCGAGCACGGCGGCTTCTATCAGGCGGTCGCGGACGGAACTTTCGCGAAATACGGACTGGAGGTGAAGATCGTCCCCGGCGGGCCGCTCGCGGCCAACCGGCTGCTGCTGGCCGCCGGCAAGGTCGACTTCTACATGGGCGCCAACATGCTCGCGCCGTTCGATGCGGTGAAGAACAACGTGCCGACCATCGTGCTGGCGAGCGCGTTCCAGAAGGACCCGATCGTCCTCATGTCGCATCCGGGGCAGGGGCTCGACCGGCTGCAGGACCTGCCGAAGGCCGCGACCGCCTTCATCGGCAAGGACAATCTGGTGAGCGTGTGGCAGTGGCTGAAACAGGCCTACGGTTTCCGCGACGAAGCCGTCAAACCCTATACGTTCAATCCCGCGCCGTTCCTCGCCGACAAGACGTCGATCCAGCAAGGCTATGCGACGTCCGAGCCCTATGCGATCGAACAGCAGGGCAGGTTCAGGCCGAACGTGTTCCTCCTCGCCGACCACGGCTACGATTCCTATTCGACCACGATCGAGGCGCGGATCGATTTCGTGGAGAAGAATCCCGGTCTCGTGCAGCGGTTCGTCGACGCCTCGATGATCGGCTGGTGCAACTATCTCTATGGCGACAACCGCGCCGCCAACGACATGATCAAGCGCGACAACCCCGACATGAGCGATGCGCAGATCGCCTTCTCGATCGCGAAGATGAAGGAATACGGCATCGTCGATTCCGGCGATTCGCTGACGCTGGGCGTCGGCGCGATGACGGACGCGCGCATGAAAAGCTTCTTCGACAAGATGGCGAAGGCGGGCGTGGTCGCGGCCGATCTCGATTACCGGAAGTCCTACACGCTGGCGTTCGTGAACAAGGGGCTCGCCTGTCCGGGCCGACCGAAATGAGCGCAGCGGAGGCGCGGCTGCTCACGCTGCGCGGCGTTTCCAGGCGTTTCGCCGATGCGCCGGCGCTCGAAGCGCTCGATCTCGATCTCCGGCGCGGCGAGTTCCTGTCGCTGATCGGTCCTTCGGGTTGCGGCAAGTCGACGGCGTTGCGGCTGATCGCCGGGCTGATCGCGCCGACATCGGGCGCCATCGAATGGGCGGGCGGCGCGCGGCCGGAAATCGGCTTCGTGTTCCAGACGCCGACGCTCATGCCGTGGGCGGACGTGCGGACGAACGTGTTTCTTCCATTGCGGCTCGAAGGGCGCAGTTGGCGCAAGGCGCGCGCGCGTGTGGAGGCGGCGCTCGAACGCGTGGGCCTCGCCGACCGGGCGCGCGCCTACCCGCGCGAACTGTCGGGCGGCATGGCGATGCGCGTATCGATCGCGCGCGCGCTCGTTTCGGAGCCGTCCGTGCTGCTGATGGACGAGCCGTTCGCCGCGCTCGACGAGATCACGCGCTTTCGCCTCAACGACGATCTCGCGCGCATCGTGCGCGACAGCGCCACGAGCGTGGTGTTCGTCACCCATTCGATTTTCGAAAGCGTCTATCTGTCCTCGCGCGTCGCCGTCTTCTCGCAGGCGCCGGGCCGCATCGTCGAAACGCTTGCGATCGACGCGCCGCAGCCGCGCGATCCGGACTTTCGCCTCTCGCCGCTGTTCTCGCTCTATGCGCGCCGGCTCGCCGACGCGCTCAACCGCACGGAGGGCGCGCCATGACGGCGCCTGCGCCCCGCGCGCGCCTGCGCGATTACGTGCTGCCCCTCGTCGTCTTCGCGCTCGCGCTGGGCGTGTGGGAATTCGCCGTGCGGTTCTGGCGCATCGAACCGTTCGTTCTGCCGGCGCCGAGCGCGATCTGCGCCTCGCTCGTCGCCGACTGGCCGATACTGTCGGCGGCGTTGCGGGTGACGCTGGCCACGACCGCGAAAGCGCTGGCGCTGGCGACGGCCGGCGGCGTGGGGCTTGCGCTCGTGTTCGCCCAATCGCGCTGGATCGAACGCGCGTTCCTGCCGTTCGCCATCGTGCTGCAGGTCACGCCCGTCATCGCCATCGCGCCGCTGCTGCTGATCTGGCTCGACCAGGAGACGGCGGTGCTCGTGTGCGCGTTTCTCGTCGCCTTCTTTCCCATTCTGGCCAACACCGCGATGGGGCTCGCCTCGACCGATCGCGGACTGGTGGAGCTGTTCACGCTCTATCGCGCCTCGCGCTGGCGCACGCTCACGCGGCTGAAACTGCCGGCCGCGCTGCCGTATTTTCTCAACGGGTTGCGCATCGGCGGCGGGCTTGCGCTGATCGGCGCCATCGTCGCGGAACTTGCGGCGGGGGCGGCGGGCAAGGGCGCGGGGCTTGCCTTCCGCATCGCGGAGGCGGGCTACCGGCTCAACATTCCCCGCATGTTCGCCGCGCTCGCGCTCGTCTCGCTGGCGGGGCTGGCGATCTACGGGACGCTCGCGCTCGTCTCGCGACTGGCGCTGCGGCGCTGGCACGAAAGCGCGCTCCACCCGGACGCCTGAACGCCGTCATGCGTTGGGCTCATGCGGCCCATGCGCCGGGCCTTTCAGGGCGCGGCCGGGTCGCGCGCGGCGCGCATGCGGGCTATGAGCGTCACAATGTCGCAAGAAAACATCCGGAGCGCGCCGGCCAAACGCGTCACGCTGGACGACGTCGATTCCGCCGAGCGCGCCTCGCGCCGGCGCGGCATTCTCCTGATGTGCGGGGCGCTGATCTGTTTCGCCACGCTCGACGCCACGGGCAAATGGCTGTCGCAATCGGTGCCGGTGTGGGAGGTGGTCTGGGCGCGCTATGTCGGCTCCACGATGCTGGCGCTCGCCTTCATGAATCCGTGGCGTTCGCCGGAAGGGTTCAGCACGCGGCGGCCGGCATTGCAGGTCTTGCGGGCGTGCCTGCTGTTCGGCTCGACGGCGTTCAACTTTCTGGCGCTGCGCTATCTCCAACTCGACGAGACGATGGCGATCCTGTTCGCCATGCCGCTCGTGGTTTCGCTGCTGGCGGGGCCTATGCTCGGCGAATGGGTCGGTCCGCGCAGGCTGGCGGCGATCGTCGTGGGGTTCATCGGCGTGCTGATCGTGGTGCGGCCGGGTCTCGGCGGCATGCATTGGGCGGCGCTCTACTGCGTGGCCGGGCTGTTCTGCTATGCGCTCTATTCCATTCTCACGCGCATGCTGGCGGCCACCGACTCCGCCTTGACCACGGCCTTTTTCGGCTCGGTGTCGGGCGTCGTGCTGCTGACGCCAGCGCTCCCGTGGTTCTGGACGCTTCCGCCGACGGCCGGCGTATGGCTGGGCCTGGCCGCGCTCGGCGCGCTCGGCGGGTTTGGGCATTATCTCCTGATCGCCGGACACGCGCGGGCGCCGGCGGCCGTGCTGGCGCCCTATGTGTACACCCAGATCGTGTGGATGATCGGGCTCGGCTATCTGGTGTTCGGCAACACGCCCGGCCCCTACACGCTCATCGGCGCATCGGTCGTCATCGCCTCGGGCCTCTATCTCTTCTACCGCGAGCGCGCGACGCGCGGCGACGCCTGATCAGGGCGCGCCGTTCGGCTCGTCGGGCCGGGCGACGAAGGGCGGGGCCGGCGGAATGGCCGGCAGCTCCACTTTCGGCGGGGCCGCCTGCGGGGCGACCGGCTTGACGGTCGGGCCGATGTCGGCGGGCGCGGCGGGGGTCGCCGGATCGGGCGCGACGGCCGCGCTGGCCGGCGGGGTTGTCGCGGGCGCCATCCGCTGCGGGGCGGGCGGCGGCGCCACCGGCGCCGGCGGCTTCTGCGGGGCTGTCAGCGGCGGTTTGGGCGGGGCGGGCTGCGGCTGCACGCCGGCGACCGGCGGCGCGGCGGTGGCGGGCGGCCGAACCCGCGCGGCCGGCGGTTTCGGACGCGGCTCGCTCAGGAGCGTCGTGCGGATCAGCGCGCCGTCGTAAGCGTCGATGACGAATTGCGCGCGCCGGCCGTCGGGGCGCGCGCCGATCGCCACGATCCGGTCGCCGCGCACGCGCGGACGCTCGACGAGCCGATAGCCGCTGGCGCGCAGCACCCGCGCCACCACGCCTGCGGGGACGGGTTCGTCGTCGATGTCCGGCCCGGCCCAGAACGGCGCCGGCGGTCCCCAGAAGAATTGCGCGGACGCGGGCGTGAGGGCTGCGAGCGAAAGCGCCAGCGGTGCGAGCGCGTAACGGACAAGACGGGCCATGGATGGTTCCTGCATCGATCGACGGCGCGACGTTTCCCCGCAATTGCGCAAAGATTTGGGCGGAAACGGCGCGGTTTACGGAATGGACGCGGTTTTGCGCGCGATGTCGACGAACCGGTCCACCTCCGCCGTCTGCGTGGCGAAGGAGGCGACCAGCCGGACGAAAACCTCGTCCGCGCGTGGCCGGTCCTGCGGCGCGAGCGCGCGCGCGGTCCAGCCGTGATAGCGGGCGCCGGCCGCGCGCAAGGCGGCGTCGACGGCGGCCGGAAGAATGACGAACACCTCGTTGGCCTGGCGCGGCCAGACGAGCCGTGCGCCGGGCGCCTCGCGCAGCCCAGCCTCGAGCGCGCTCGCCTGCGCGTTGGCGCGGCGGGCGAGATCGAGCCAGTGGCCGTTTTCCAGGAAGGCGGTCATCTGCGCGCCGAAGAAACGCCCCTTGGACAGCGTGTGGCCGGCGCGTTTGCGGCGATAGGCGAGATCGTCGGCCTCCTCCAGCCAGCCGGCGTCGAACACGACGACCGCCTCGCAGGCCAGCGCGCCGTTCTTGGTGGCGCCGAACGACAGAACATCGACGCCCGCGCGCCAGCTCATGTCGGCCGGCGTGCAGCCGAGTTCGACCAGCGCATTGGAAAACCGCGCGCCGTCCATATGGACCGCAAGGCCCGCGCCGTGGGCGATCTCGGCCAACGCCGCGATCTCCGCGCAGGTGTAGATCGTGCCGCATTCGGTCGCCTGCGACAGCGAAAGCACGGCGGGCTGCACCTGTTTGACCGCCTTGGGCAGGCTCGCGAGCGTCTCCGCCAGCGCGCGCGGCGAGATCTTGCCCGCCTCGCCCTCGATGGGGATGAGCTTGGCGCCGCTGTAGAATTCCGGCGCGCCGCATTCGTCGTTCTGGACATGCGCGCCGGCGTGGCACAGCGCCGCCCCCCATGGCGGCGCACAGAGCGCGATGGCGAGCGCATTCGCCGCGGTGCCGGTGGCGACCATGAACGCGGCGGTCTGGCGTTCGAACACGTCGTCGAGCGCGCGTTCGGCCGCGATCGTCCAGGGGTCCGCGCCGTAGGCGGGCGCGGCGCCCGCGTTGGCGGCGACGAGGGCCTGAAGGATGGGGGCGCTCGCCCCGACCGAATTGTCGCTGGTGAAGTCCATGATGTGTTGTGGCAGGCGGGCGCGGCCGCGCCAAGGCCCGGTCAAGCGCGAACGGCGCGCGGGGACTCCGGGATCGAAACTTGCTAGGCTTGCCCCCGGGTTTTGCGCTCGTTGCCGAAGAACGACGGTCGTGCGCAATTTTGCGGCAGTTTGGGCGGGCCGGTCGCTTGTGCGACCCTCCGAAATCTGCCATTTTCTGTCGCCGCCGATAGGACAGCCTTGCTGACCCTTCGTTGTTCGCCCCGCAAGCGCGTTTCGCGCGCGGGCGTTTGCGACGGCGCGATTTCCGATGCGGGCGCCGCAAGCCGCGGACGGCGGCGGACCGCAGCGGTCAAATTCAAGGAACGCTCGAGCAGCGTTGGAGTGAGCGATGAGCGGTCGGGGGTGGCGCGATACGCGACGAAAACGGGACGGCGAGGCGCGCGGCCGCGCGCCTGCCTCCGCGTCTTCGTTTCCTGTCGTCCGCAACCGCATTTCCGAAAGTTCCGCCATGAGCCAGATGACCGTCCGCGATCCCTTCCTGCCTGGCCCGCAGGGTCTCTACGACCCGTCGAAGGAACATGATTCCTGTGGCGTCGGCTTCGTCGCCGACATGCGCAATCGCAAGAGCCATGACATCGTGGCGATGGGCCTGCGCATTCTGTGCAACCTCGACCACCGCGGCGCCGTCGGCGCCGATCCCAAGCTCGGCGACGGCTGCGGCATTCTGGTGCAGATTCCCCATGGCTTCTATGCGCAGGAGTGCGCCGGGATCGGCATTTCGCTGCCCGGCCCGGGCGAATACGGCGTCGGCCAGTTCTTCATGCCGCAGGACGCCGTCGCGCGCGCCAATTGCGAGGCCGCCGTCGCGCGCGCGATGGAGGAGGAGGGGCTCGTCGTGCTCGGCTGGCGCGATTGCCCGGTCGATTCCTCCGATCTCGGCGCGGCCGTGCGCGAGGTGGAGCCCGTGCACCGCCAGATCTTCGTCGGGCGCGGACCGGGCGTGACGAGCGAGGACGATTTCGAGCGCCGTCTCTACGTCGCGCGCAAGGCCGCCTCCAACGTCATCTACGCGGCCAGCGGTCGTGACCGCATGAAGGAATACTATCCGGTCTCGGTCTCCTGCCGCACCGTCGTCTACAAGGGCATGGTGCTGGTCGGCCAGCTCGGCGCCTACTATCGCGATCTCGCCGATCCGCGCTTCGAAAGCGCGCTCGCGCTCGTGCACCAGCGCTTCGCCACCAACACGTTCCCGTCCTGGCGGCTCGCCCATCCCTACCGGATGGTGGCGCACAACGGCGAGATCAACACGCTGCGCGGCAACGTCAACTGGATGGCGGCGCGACAGGCGTCGGTGGAATCGAACCTGTTCGGCGACAACATCTCCAAGCTCTGGCCCATCTCCTACGAGGGCCAGTCCGACACCGCCTGTTTCGACAACGCGCTCGAATTTCTCGTGCAGGGCGGCTATTCGCTCGCGCACGCGATGATGATGCTGATTCCGGAAGCGTGGGCCGGCAATCCGCTGATGGACGAAGGCCGGCGCTCCTTCTACGAATATCACGCCTCCATGATGGAGCCGTGGGACGGGCCGGCGGCGGTCGCCTTCACCGATGGGCGCCAGATCGGCGCCACGCTCGACCGCAACGGCCTGCGCCCCGCGCGCTATCTCGTCACCGACGACGGGCTCGTCGTCATGGCGTCGGAAATGGGCGTGCTGCCGATTCCCGAGGAGAAGATCGTCACCAAGTGGCGGTTGCAGCCGGGCAAGATGCTGCTGGTCGATCTCCAGCAGGGGCGCATCGTCTCCGACGACGAGATGAAGGCGACGCTCGCCGGCGAGCATCCCTATGGCGAATGGGTCGCGCGTTCGCAGATCGCGCTCGAGGATTTCAAGCCCGTCGAGCCACGCTCCATGCGCACCGACGTGTCGCTGCTCGATCGCCAGCAGGCCTTCGGCTACACGCAGGAGGACCTCTCGATCCTGATGGAGCCGATGGCGGTGACGGGGCAGGAAGCGGTCGGCTCCATGGGAACCGACACGCCGATCTCCGCGCTCTCCGACAAGGCGAAGCTGCTCTACACCTATTTCAAGCAGAATTTCGCGCAGGTGACGAACCCGCCGATCGATCCGATCCGCGAGGAACTCGTCATGAGCCTGGTGAGCTTCATCGGCCCGCGTCCGAACATTCTCGACCACGAAGGCTCGGGCAAGGGCAAGCGCCTCTATGTCCGCCAGCCGATCCTCACCAACGCGGACCTCGAGAAGATCCGCTCGATCGCGCACTACGAAGAAGCGTTCGACACCAAGACGCTCGACATCACCTACGCCGCCGACAAGGGCGCGGCCGGCATGCGCGCGGCGCTGGAGCGGCTCAACGAGCGCGCGGAAGGCGCGGTGAAGGGCGGCTACAACATCATCATCCTGTCCGACCGGCAGGTGGGACCGGACCGCATTCCGATTCCGGCGCTGCTGGCGACGGCGTCCGTGCATCATCACCTCATCCGCAAGGGGCTGCGCACGTCGGTCGGCATCGTGGTGGAGACGGGCGAAGCGCGCGAGGTGCATCATTTCGCCTGTCTGGCCGGCTTCGGGGCGGAGGCGATCAATCCCTATCTCGCGTTCGAGACGCTGGCGGCGATGGCCGACGATTTCCCCGAGGAGGTGGACGGCTACGAGGCGGTCAAGCGCTACATAAAGTCGATCGACAAGGGCCTGTTGAAGGTCATGTCGAAGATGGGCATCTCGACCTACCAGTCCTATTGCGGCGCGCAGATTTTCGACGCCGTGGGCCTCGCGCAGTCGTTCGTCGACGAATTCTTCGCCGGCGCCGCCACGCGCATCGAGGGCGTGGGGCTCGACGAGGTCGCGCTCGAAACACAAACGCGCCACGCGCTCGCCTTCGGCGACGCGCCGGTCTATCGCGCGGCGCTCGATGTCGGCGGCGAATACGCCTACCGCATGCGCGGCGAAGCGCACTCGTGGTCGGCGCAGACGGTGGCGCTGCTCCAGCACGCGGTGCGCGCCCAGGCGCACGACAGGAACGCGCGCGAGAAATATCGCGCCTTCGCCCAGCTTCTGAACGATCAGGACGAGCGGCTGCTGACGCTGCGCGGCCTGTTCCGCGTGAAGGGCGCCGAGGAGGACGGGCGCAAGCCTGTCGCGCTCGACGAGGTGGAGCCGGCGGCCGACATCGTCAAACGGTTCGCCACCGGCGCCATGTCGTTTGGCTCCATCTCGCGCGAGGCGCACACCACGCTCGCCATCGCCATGAACCGTATCGGCGGCAAGTCGAACACGGGCGAGGGCGGCGAGGAATCGGATCGCTTCAAGCCGATGGCCAACGGCGATTCCATGCGCTCGGCGATCAAGCAGGTCGCCTCGGGCCGGTTCGGCGTGACGAGCGAATATCTCGTCAATTCCGACATGATCCAGATCAAGATGGCGCAGGGCGCCAAGCCCGGCGAAGGCGGACAGTTGCCCGGCCACAAGGTGGACGCGGTGATCGCGCGCGTGCGCCATTCGACGCAGGGCGTGGGCCTGATCTCGCCGCCGCCGCACCACGACATCTATTCGATCGAGGATCTGGCGCAGCTGATCTACGATCTGAAGAACGTCAATCCGCGCGCCGACATTTCGGTCAAGCTGGTCTCGGAAGTGGGCGTGGGCACGGTTGCGGCCGGCGTTTCCAAGGCGCGCGCCGACCATGTGACGATCTCGGGCTTCGAGGGCGGCACGGGCGCGTCGCCCCTCACCTCCATCAAACACGCGGGCTCGCCGTGGGAAATCGGCCTTGCGGAAACGCACCAGACGCTGGTGCTCAACCGCCTGCGCTCGCGCATCGCGGTGCAGGTCGACGGCGGGTTGCGCACCGGCCGAGACGTGGTGATCGGCGCGCTGCTGGGCGCGGACGAATTCGGCTTCGCCACCGCGCCGCTGATCGCGGCCGGCTGCATCATGATGCGCAAGTGCCATCTCAACACCTGCCCGGTCGGCGTCGCGACGCAGGACCCGGTGTTGCGCAAGCGTTTCGTCGGCCAGCCCGAACACGTCATCAATTATTTCTTCTTCGTCGCCGAAGAGGTGCGCGAGCTGATGGCGGCGATGGGCTATCGCACGTTCGAAGAAATGATCGGGCAGATGCAGATGCTCGACAACCGTCGCGCGGTCGAACACTGGAAGGCGAAGGGTCTCGACTTCTCGCGGCTGTTCCACAAGCCGCAGGCGCCCGCGGGCGTCGCCATCCATCACACGACGCGGCAGGATCACGCGCTCGAAAAGGCGCTCGACAACAAGCTGATCGCGCAAGCAGCGCCGGCGCTCGAAAAGGGCGAGCCGGTGCGCATCGAAACGGCGATCCGCAACGTCGACCGCACGACCGGCGCGATGCTGTCGGGCGAGGTCGCCAAGCGGCGCGGGCACGCCGGCCTGCCGGACGAGACGATCCACATCAAGGCGACGGGCACCGCCGGCCAGAGCTTCGGCGCGTGGCTCGCCGCCGGCGTGACGCTCGAACTCGAGGGCGAGGCCAACGACTATGTCGGCAAGGGGCTGTCGGGCGGGCGCATCGTCGTCTATCCCTCGCGCCAGGCGCAGAAGATCACGCCGGAAGAGTCCATCATCGTCGGCAACACGGTGCTCTATGGCGCCATTTCCGGCGAGTGCTATTTCCGCGGCGTGGCGGGCGAGCGGTTCGCGGTGCGCAACTCCGGCGCGATCGCGGTGGTTGAGGGCGTGGGCGACCATGGCTGCGAATACATGACCGGCGGCGTCGTCGTCGTCATCGGCAAGACGGGCCGCAATTTCGCGGCCGGCATGTCGGGCGGCATCGCCTACGTGCTCGACGAAGACGGCGTGTTCGAAAAGCGCTGCAACATGTCGATGGTCGATCTCGAACCGGTCGAGGAAGAAGAGGATCTGATGCAGGAGGAGTATCATCAGGGCGGCGACCTGACGACGCTCGGCCGCGTGGACGTGATGCGCGACATGACGCGCTACGACGCCGAACGCATCCATCAGCTCGTGACCAACCACCTGCGCTACACAGGCTCGACGCGCGCCAGGGAAATCCTCGACCATTGGGACGCCTACAAGGGCAAGTTCCGCAAGGTCATGCCGGTCGAATATCGCCGTGCGCTCGCGGAGCTGGAGGCGCAGCAGGCGCGTCCGCTCGCGGCCGCGGGCGAGTGAGGCCATCAGGAGCGGGCGCGCGCGCCCGTTCACCTATTTCGATGAAGGGCGCCCGCCGCGACGGGCGACGCGAAAGCTGAAGACAAGGCTGAAGATATGGGCAAGGCGACAGGCTTTCTGGAAATCGACCGGCAGGACCGCAAGTACAAGCCGGCCGCCGACCGCATCCGCCACTACAACGAATTCGTGATTCCGCTGTCGGAGGAAGCGACGCGCGACCAGGCCGCGCGCTGCATGAACTGCGGAATTCCCTATTGTCACAACGGCTGTCCGGTGAACAACCAGATCCCGGACTGGAACGACCTCGTCTATCGCGACGATTGGGAAGAGGCGTGCCGCAACCTGCACTCGACCAACAATTTCCCGGAATTCACCGGCCGCGTATGCCCCGCGCCGTGCGAGGCCTCCTGCACGCTCAACCTCATCGACAGTCCGGTGACGATCAAGACCATCGAATGCGCCATCGTCGACCGCGGCTGGGAGAAGGGCTGGCTGAAGCCCGAGATCGCGAAGGCCAGGACCGGCAAGCGCGTGGCGGTGGTCGGCTCGGGCCCGGCCGGGCTTGCGGCCGCCCAGCAGCTCGCGCGCGCGGGCCACGAGACGCATGTCTACGAAAAGCACGCCAAGGCCGGCGGGCTGCTGCGTTACGGCATTCCCGACTTCAAGATGGAGAAGGGAATCATCGACCGGCGCGTGAAGCAGATGGAGGCCGAGGGCGTCACCTTCGTCTACAACGCGCATGTGGGCGGGGAGGGCGGCGTATCGGCTAGGGCGCTGGTGGAGGAGTTCGACGCGGTGGTTCTGGCCGGCGGCGCGGAAAAGCCGCGCGATCTGCCGATCCCCGGCCGCGAACTCGCCGGCGTGCACTACGCGATGGATTTCCTGCCGCAGCAGAACCGGCGCGTCGGCAAGGAGCCGCTCGCCACCAACGAGCCGATCCTGGCCGGCGGCAAGCATGTCGTGGTCATCGGCGGCGGCGACACGGGTTCGGACTGCATCGGCACGTCGGTGCGCCAGGGCGCGCTGTCGGTCACGCAGCTCGAAATCATGCCGCAGCCGCCGGTGAAGGAAAACAAGCTCGCCACCTGGCCGGACTGGCCGCTGAAACTGCGCACCTCCTCCAGCCATGAGGAAGGCGCGGAGCGAGATTTCGCGGTGATGACCAAGGCGTTCGTCGGCGAGGCGGGCGCGGTGAAGAAACTCGTCTGCACGCGCGTCGACGATCGCATGCAGCCGATCGCCGGCTCGGAATTCGAACTGCGCGCCGATCTGGTGCTGCTGGCGATGGGTTTCGTCTCGCCGATCCACGAGGGCATGCTGCAGGACCTGGGCGTCGCCTACGACGCGCGCGGCAACGTGGCGGCAGACACGCTGCGCTACGCCGCCTCGCGCGACAAGGTGTTCGCCTGCGGCGACATGCGGCGCGGGCAGTCGCTCGTGGTGTGGGCGATCCGCGAGGGCCGGCAGGCCGCGCATGCGGTCGACAGGTTCCTCATGGGCCGCACCGACCTGCCGAGATAAGCGTCATGTCCACGCGCTTCCGTATCGCTTCGCTCATGTTCATGATGGCGCATGCGGTCGTCATGGGCGCGGGGATCGTGACGGTGCTGGCCGTGCCGAAGCTCGCCGCGCAGGCGTGGACGCTCATTCCGGTCGTGATCGTGGCGGGCGCGCTGATCGCGGCGCCCGTCTCCTGGCGCATCGCCGGGCGGTTCAACGCCATGCTCGAGGCCGAGCGCGCGAAACAGCAGGGCGACGCGGACTGAGCGGAATCAGGCCGAGGCGGACGCGGACAACGCGAGCTCTGCCGCCAGGGCCTGGCCCTCGCCAGGCAGATCGCGCACGTCGATCTCGCGCGAAAGCCCGTCCGCGAACGCGCGCCATGCGTCGAGATTTCGCCGCGGCACGGCGATCAGGACCGGCACGCCGTCGGCCAGCGCGCGCGCCATCAGCGGCCGAAAGCCGCCGCCTTCGCCCTCCGTCTTGCCGAATTTGTTGATGACCAGCAGGTCGGGTTCGGCGTCGAGCGACATGGCGCAGAGCGATTCCGCGCGCGCCATCGCGTCTTGATCGAGCCGACAGCCGCGCGCGTCCGCGCCGCGATCTTCGGAAATGGCGACCAGCGCGCCGCTGGCGAGGTCCTCCAGATACATGTCGCAGCGCGTGCGGTCGGCGCGCGCGCGGTCGTGCTGGAGAAAACCGGCGACGCGCAGGCCGCGGGCGCGCATCGCGGTCACGATGCCCGACAGCACGGGCTCGACCGCGGCGCCGTCGTCATAGAGCAGCGCGACGATCGGATGGGAGAGAGGCGACATAACTGCATTTTCCCCTCGCGGGCGCGCAAATCAACCCCATCGGTCAAGCCGCCGCATGGCGGGCGCGGATCGCCCAGGCTAGATTGCCCCATCCTTCCCTGCCACGACATGCGCCATGACCCCGCCCGAGGACGACGATTTCGAAACCCACCGCCGCCGCCGCGAGGAGGCGATCGCGCGCATCGTCGCGGCGACCGGCATCGACGATGCGATGATCGAACGGCTGGTGCGCGGCTTTTACGCGCGGATCGCGCAGGAGCCCGTGCTCGGACCGATCTTCGCCGCGCGCATTTCCGACTGGGAGCCGCATCTCCAGCAGATGATGCGGTTCTGGTCGTCGGTCGCGCTGATGTCGGGCGCCTATCACGGCCGGCCGATGGAAAAGCACATGCGCCTGCCGATCGACGGCGCGCATTTCGCGCGCTGGCTGGCGTTGTTCGAGGAGACGGCGCGCGAATTGTGCCCGCCGGCGGCCGCCGAACATTTCATCGACCGCGCGCACGCGATTGCGCAGAATCTCGAAGCCGGCGTCGCGCGGTTCGGGGGGCGCTGAAGCTCACAGCGGGCGTGTGAAGGAAAAGAGTTCGGCGTCCAGATCGCCCGCGCCCGCGATCGTCGCGCGCAGTATCTGCCCGGCCATCATCGAAAAGGTGATCCCGTTGCCGCCGTAGCCCATGACGGCGTAGCAGTTTTTCATGCGCGGCACGGGGCCGATGGACGGCGTGCCGTTTTCCGATGCGCCGAAACTGCCGGTCCAGGCGAAATCGGCGCGCGGATCGACATTCGGAAACAATCGGGCGAGCCGGCTTTCGAGCGTGGCGATCTTGTCGTCCATCATCGCATCGCGCGTTTGCGCATCGGAGAAATCCTCGTCCTCGCCGCCGCAAACGATGCGGCCGTCCGGCGTCGTGCGCAGATAGAGATAGGGTTCGCACGCCTCCCAGATGAAACATTGTTCCGGCCACAGGTTGCGCGGCTGCGGACGCGTGGCGAGCGCCCAGGTCGAGGCGATGGAATGGTCGCGCCTCGGCACGCCCCTGGCCAGTTCGTAGCCGGTGGCGAACACGAGCGCGCGCGCCCGCACCATCGGTCCGACGTCGGTCGCCACGCACACGCCGCCGGGCAGGCATTGCACCTCGCGCGCTTCGACCGGCGCATGGACGCGCGCGCCGCGCGCCATGGCCGCGCGCAGAAACCCGGCCGCCAGACGCTGCGGGTCGGCGGCAAGGTCGTCGTAGCTCAGCAGCGCCGCGCGGCGGCCGATGCCGAACCGCGCGCGCACCGCCCCGGGCGCCAGAAAGTCGACCGCGAAACCCGCCGCGCGGCGCGCCTCGGCCTCCGCGCGCAATCCGTCCTCGTCCAGCAGGCCGCCGTCCAGATAGAGGCTGTCGCGGTCGACGCAATCGGCGTCGACGCCGAGCGCGCGGGCCCGCTGGCGCAGCGCGTCCAGCGCCAGCCGCGAACGCCGCCACACCCGCTCGGCGCGGGCGCGGCCGATGGCGTCCGACAGATGGATGAGCGGGGTGTCGATCTCGTATTGCAGAAGGGCTGTGGACGCGGGCGTCGATCCGCGGATCGGCGCGCGGCGATCGATCAGCATCACGTCCATCCCGGCGTCGACCAGCTGGTCGGCGACCAGAATGCCGCTGACGCCCGCCCCGATCACCAGCACGTCCGCCTTTGCGTCCCGCCGCAGCGGCCGGGTCGCGATCGCGGGCGCGCGGCGCGCCTGCCACACGCTGCGGCCGGTCCGCAGGTCCCGTTTTCTCGTCGCGCTCACGCAGGTCGCCCCCTCGCCTCCCGCTGAACGCGCGGGCGCCCGAAATGGTTTCGCTCGACGGCGCCGGCATGTTGCGCCGCATCGCGGGCGATGGCATGAAGCGGCCGACCAGACAGGAGCGCGACATGAGCGGATCGACCGATTGGCTGAAACAGGCGAACGCCGCGGCGGACAGCGTCGAGGGGTTGTATCGCGACGCCATCGAGGCGGTGCGGCGGCTCGTCTCGAAGGACGGCAAACTGTCGGCCGGGCTGATCGAGCGCGAGCAGCACGCCACGCACGGCCTGGCCTGGTTCGCCACCTATGTGCAGGCGATCCGCGAGATGCTGCATTACGCCGAGCGGATGCAGGCCGAAGGCAAGTTCGGCGAGACCGAGGAGTTGCTTACGCGCATCGGCCTTTCGGAATATACGGCGCAGGTCTTCGGCGGCATTCCGATGAGCCAGGGCGAAATGGTGCGCCCCGGCGACTACGGGCTGACGGGCGAGCAGATCGCCCGGCGGCGCACGTCGGCGGTCGAGAGCGTGATCGCCGACGGCAACACCGCCAAGAACCGCGCGCGGCTCGTCGATCTCATCGACCATGCGGAAGCCTCGCCCACCATCGGCGCGCCCGGCCTCGAAGAGACGCTCGAAGCCATCCGCACCGAAATCCGCAAATACGCGGAGGCCGAAGTGGTCCCGCACGCCCACCAGTGGCACCTCGAGAACGCCTACATCCCGCTCGAGGTGGTGAAGGGCCTCGCCGATCTCGGCGTGTTCGGCCTGACGATCCCGGAGGAATTCGGCGGCATGGGCCTGTCGAAGACATCCATGTGCGTCGTCACCGAGGAACTGTCGCGCGCCTATATCGGCGTCGGCTCGCTCGGCACGCGGCCGGAGATCGCGGCCGAACTCATTCTGTCGGGCGGCACCGACGAGCAGAAGCGGCATTACCTGCCGAAGATCGCGTCCGGCGAAATCCTGCCGACGGCGGTGTTCACGGAGCCGAACACCGGGTCCGATCTCGCCAGCTTGCGCACGCGCGCGGTGCGCGAGGGCGATGTCTACAGGGTCTACGGCGCCAAGACGTGGATCACCCATCCGGTGCGCGCCGATCTGATGACGCTGCTCGTGCGCACCAATCCGAACGAGCCCGGCTACAAGGGCCTGTCGATGCTGCTGGCCGAAAAGCCGCGCGGCGACGACGCCAATCCGTTCCCGGCCCAAGGCATGACCGGCGGCGAGATCGAGGTGCTCGGGTATCGCGGCATGAAGGAATTCGAGATCGGGTTCGACGGGTTCGAGGTGAAGGCCGCCAATCTGCTTGGCGGCGAGGAAGGTCAGGGCTTCAAGCAGCTCATGCAGACGTTCGAATCGGCGCGTATCCAGACGGCGGCGCGCGCGGTCGGCGTGGCGCAGTCGGCGATGGAGCTCGGCCTGCGCTACGCCAAGGAGCGTCTCCAGTTCGGCAAGTCGCTGATCCATTTCCCGCGCGTGTCCGACAAGATCGCGATGATGGCCGTGGAAATCCACATCGCGCGCCAGATCACCTATTTCTCGGCGCGCGCGAAGGACGAGGGCCGGCGCTGCGATCTGGAAGCGGGCATGGCCAAACTGCTCGGCGCCCGCGTGGCGTGGGCGGCCGCCGACAACGCGTTGCAGATCCACGGCGGCAACGGGTTCGCGCTCGAATACGCCATCTCGCGCGTTCTCTGCGACGCGCGCATCCTCAACATTTTCGAGGGCGCCGCGGAAGTGCAGGCGATGGTGATCGCGCGCCGGCTGCTCGAAGGCGGCAACTGAGTTTCGCGCGCGCCGTCTGACGAAGGTTTACAGCCAGCCCTTGCGCTTGAAATAGAGGTAGGGCGCAAGACCGGTGACCAGCATGAGCGCCAGCGCCATCGGGTAGCCGTAGTCGAGGTTCAGTTCCGGCAGGTGTCTGAAGTTCATGCCGTAGACCGAGGCGACGAGCGTCGGCGGCATGAGGCAGACGGCGGCGATCGAGAAGATCTTGATGATCTGGTTCTGCTCCAGATTGATCAGGCCGAGCGTCGCGTCGAGCAGGAAATTCACTTTCGTGCCGAGATAGGAGGCGTGGTCGGACAGCGCGGCCACGTCGCGCTGGATGGTTCGAATGCGCGCGCGCGCGTCGCCGCTCGAGCGTTCGCCCTGCGTCATGCCCTGATGGTAGCCGGCGAGCCGGTTGAGGCTGACGAGACTTTCGCGCACGAGGCCCAGCAGGTCGCCCTCGCGGCCCACCACCTCGATCGTCGCCTGCAGATCGCGATCGCGCTTGAGCGCGTTGGCGTTCGCCCGCTTGCGGAACACGTCGTGCGAGATCGCATCGATCTTGCCGCCGATCCATTCGAGCGCGTCGGCCAGCCGGTCGACCAGCGCCTCGAGCAGGGTCAGCATGATCGATTCGGCGCCCGCGCTGGCGGCGCCCTGCGGCCGACCCAGCCGGTCGATGACGTTGGCGAACGGCTTGATCTGCTGGTAGCGCACCGTCACCAGCTTGTTGCGGTTGAGGATGAAGACGATCGGCGTTTTTGTCGGTTCGTCGGTGTCGAGCCGTGCGACGGCGGTGATGGTCATGTATTCGACCCCGTCCTCGTTATAGAGGCGGGACGACACCTCGATCTCCTCCATCTCCTCGCGCGAGGGGATGTCGACGCCGGCCTGCGCGTTGACCCAGGCGCGCTCGGCGGCCGACGGTTCGATGAGGTCGTACCAGACAGCCTGGCGCGGGGCGGCCGGATCGGCGAGGTCGGGCGTCGACGCCACGAGACGGCCGCCATCGGGGGAATGGACAAAGAGCATCGGCGCGTTCCGGCGGTTGCCTGCCGCTTCTGCGCCAAGCCGGCGCGCCGCTCAAGAGGGGCGGGCGCAATTTCGTCCCTTTCCGCGGGCAATTGAAACGGCCAGCGCCAAATCGGTAGACTGTCGTCATGAATCCATTTCGCATGCATGTTCGCGCCATGACCCGGTTTGGCCGCCTCGTCCCCGCGCTCGCGGCGGCGCTGGTCGCGCCCGGCGCCGCGCTCGCCCATCCCCATGTGTGGATCGCCGCGCGTGCGACTGTCCTGTTCGACAAGGAGGGCCGCATCGAGGGCGTGCGCCATGTGTGGACGTTCGACGAAATGTATTCCGCCTTCGCCACCCAGGGGCTGGGGCAGGACGGCAAGCCGCCGACGCGCGAGGAACTCGCGCCGCTCGCCAGGACCAACATGGAGTCGCTGGTCGAGTTCGACTATTTCACCTTCGCCAAGGACGGGTCGCGCAAGCTGGAGTTCGCCGGCCCGAAGGATTTTCACCTCGACGCGGACGCCAGGAAGATCGTCTCGCTGGAATTCACCCTGCCGCTGAAGGCGCCCGTCGCGGCCAAGACCTACTCGTTCCAGGTCTACGATCCGACCTATTTCGTCGCGTTCGGATTCGAAAAGCAGACGCCGGTCGCCCTGCAGGGCGCGCCGGCCGGATGTTCGGTGTCGATCGTGGAGCCGGCGCCGCTCATGGCGTCCGAATCGAAAAAACTCAGCGACGCGAAGACCGAGAATTTCTCGCCCGGCGCCGATATCTCCATGCGGCTCGCCCCGCGCGTGGTCGTGGCCTGCCCGTGAGCGCGCGACGCGGCGTTTTTGTACTTTTCTGCATAATTGTCGTGGCCGCGACGGGCGCCGCGCTGGCGCAATCGGGCGCGTCGCATCCCTTCGCGGTGGGCGCGCGCGAGGCGGCGCCGGGCGCGGCCTCGGGCGTCGTCGCCTGGGCGCTGGCGCAGCAGGCGCATTTCTACAAGGCGCTGACGGCGGCGGTGCGGGCCGCCGCCGAGAGCCCGTCGGGCTTCTGGTGGCTGGCGGGCGTCAGCTTCGCCTACGGGGTGTTTCACGCGGCGGGGCCGGGCCACGGCAAGGCGGTGGTGGCGGCCTATATGATCGCCAACGAGCAGAAGCTGCGGCGCGGCCTCCTCATCACCGCCCTCGCGGCGCTGCTGCAGGGCGTGGTCGCCATCGCGGTCGTGGGCGTGGCCGCGCTCGTGTTCCGCGCCACCGCGCAGCGCATGACGCAGGCCGCCTTCGCGATCGAGGCGGCGAGCTATGCGGCTGTCGCCGCGCTCGGGGCCTGGCTCGTCTGGAAGAAGGGCGGGGCGCTCGCGCGGGCGTTGCGGCCCCTGCCGACGCCGGCGCCTGCGGGCGGCGGGCAGAGCCGGTTCGTCTGCGAGAGCGTCGAGACCGAGGCGCGCGAGGCGTGCCCGGATTGCGGGCGGATGCATGCGCCGGACCCGGCGCGCCTCGCGGGCGAGCTTTCGCTGGCGGCGGCCGCCACGACCGTGTTCGCGGCCGGAGCGCGGCCCTGTTCGGGGGCCATTCTGGCGCTCGTCTTCGCGCTGTCGCAGGGCGTTTTCGCGGTCGGCGTCGGGGCGGCGCTCGCCATGTCGGTCGGCGTCGCATTGACGACGGGGGCGCTCGCGGCCATGGCGGTGATGGCCAAGGGGCTGGCCGTCCGTTTCCTGGGGGCCAGCGGCGGGACGGGCGCGACGGCGCTCCGCGCGGGCGAGTTGCTGGCCGCGCTCGTGGTGCTGGCGTTCGGACTCGTGCTGCTGTCCGGCGCGCTGGTCGGGCGGGCGGGCGTGTGACCTGTCGAAAGTCTGCGACGATCGCGGGCATGATGTGGTAGAAGGCGCCCATGACTCTGAACTCGCTCGATCTGCCGAAGCGACCGGCCGACACGCGCGTCGTCGTCGCCATGTCTGGCGGCGTCGATTCCTCGGTCGTGGCCGCGCTGCTCAGCGCCGAGGGTTATGACGTCGTGGGCGTGACGTTGCAGCTCTACGACCACGGCGCGGCGACGCATCGCAAGGGCGCCTGCTGCGCGGGGCAGGACATCGCGGACGCGCGCGCGGTCGCCGCGCGGCTCGGCATTCCCCATTACGTGCTCGACTACGAGAGCCGGTTCCGCGAGAAGGTGATCGACCCGTTCGCGCAGAGCTATGCCGACGGCGAGACTCCGGTGCCGTGCGTGGCCTGCAACCAGCACATCAAGTTCGCCGATCTGTTCGACACCGCCCGCGATCTCGGCGCGGATGCGCTGGCGACCGGCCATTACATCGTCTCGCGGCCGGACGGGGCGGGCGGGCGGGCGCTATATCGCGCGGCCGAGCCGGACCGCGACCAGAGTTATTTTCTTTATGCGACCACGCGCGCGCAACTCGACCTGCTGCGCTTTCCGCTCGGCGGCTTCACGAAGGCGCATGTGCGCGATCTGGCGCGCAGCCACGGTCTGATCGTCGCCGACAAGCACGACAGTCAGGACATCTGTTTCGTGCCGGACGGACGCTACGCCGAGGTGCTCGAACGCCTGCATCCGGACGCCGCCCGGCCGGGCGAAATCGTCCATGTCGACGGGCGGGTGCTCGGACGCCATGCCGGCGTCATCCATTACACGGTCGGCCAGCGGCGGGGTCTGGGCCTCGGCGCGGCGCAGACGCCGGGCGCGGAGCCGCTTTATGTGGTTCGGATCGAGGCGGCCGACGCACGCATCGTCGTGGGGCCGCGCGCCGCGCTGAACGCCCGTGCGGCGTTGCTGCGCGACGTCAACTGGATCGGCGCGGGCGCGTTCGACGATCTGCCCCGCGAGGGGCTGCCCATCGCCGCGCGCGTGCGCTCGACCCGCGCCCCGGCGCCGGCGCGCCTGTTCGCAGGAGAGGCGGGTTCCGCGCGCGTGGCGTTCGCGGACGACGAGAGCGGGGTGTCGCCCGGTCAGGCCTGCGTCTTTTACGAATCGACGGCGGCGGACGCGCGCGTGCTCGGCGGCGGGACAATCCGCGCGACCGAAGGCGCAGCCCTGGCGCCGCGCGCGCCGGCGCCCGCGCTGCGGCGCGGCGCGGTCAACTGATCGCGGGGCGACGTTTGGCGAAAGACAGTCTCGCGCAGATCGATCATTCGCATGTCGAGGAGGCCTATGCGCGCTGGGCGCCCTTCTACGACGCGGTGTTCGCGGCCGTCATGAAACCCGGGCGACTGGCGGCGGCGGCGGCGGCCTCCGGCGCCGGTCGGCGCGTGCTCGACGTCGGCGTCGGCACGGGGCTCGAACTGCCGATGTTCACGCGCCAGACGCGGCTTGTCGGCGTCGATCTTTCCGAGCCGATGCTGCGGATCGCGCAGAAGCGGGTGGCCGAAGCCGGACTGCAAAATGTCGAAGGGCTGGTGCGCGGCGACGCGATGAACCTGTCGTTTCCGGACGCCGCGTTCGACTGCGCGGTCGCGCCCTATGTGCTGACGGTGGTGCCCGATCCGCACGCCACGCTCGACGAGATCGCGCGCGTGGTGCGCCCGGGCGGGCAGATCGTGCTGGTCAACCACATCGGCGCCGAAAGCGGCCCGATCGCGTGGGTGGAGACGGCCATGGGCAAGGCCTCGGCGCGGCTCGGCTGGCGGCCGGAATTTCCGTGGGCGGTGCTGGGCGACTGGATCGACCGGCGACCCGACATCGCGCTCGCCGAGCGCCGCAAGCTCGCGCCGCTCGGCCTGTTCACGCTCGCGCGGCTCGAGCGGCTTTGAACGCGCTTGCGGCGCGGCGGCGGGCCGTCTATAGGTCCGCCAACGCTCCCTTCGTCTAGCGGTCCAGGACGTCGCCCTCTCACGGCGAAAACAGGGGTTCGAGTCCCCTAGGGAGCGCCAAGGCGCCTTCGCGTCAATCAAGGCGCTTTCGCGCCAATCAAGGCGCTTTCGCGCCAATCAAGGCGCTTTCGCGTCACCAAAGCCAAAGAAAAAAAGCCAAAGAAAAAGCGCCCGGAAATCCGGGCGCTTTTCGTTTCGGCGCGGCCTCAGATCTCCCGGCCGATGGCGGCGTCGACCGAATAGCGGCCGCCGCCGCGCAGCACGTAGGCGATCGCCACGATGGCCCAGAAGACCGGGTATTCGTAGCCGCCGGCGGACCAGAAGAACCCTTTGGCGATATGGACCTGCGCCGCGACGAGCAGCAGGCCGGCGACGAGGGCCGCGACCGGACGCGTGAGGAACCCGATGGCCAGCAGGATGCCGCCGGCGAATTCGATCAGACCGGCGATCAGCGCGAAGGAAGCCGGCATGCCGAGCTTGGTCGCGAAATACTGGCTCGTCGCCTCCAGTCCGTAGCCACCGAACCAGCCGAACAGTTTCTGCGCGCCGTGCGGCACGAGAAACAGGCCGGCCGTGGCGCGGACAAGCGGATCGGCGAACGGCGCCAGGCGGTCGGTGATCGCGCCGAGGGAGGGGCTGAGCGGGCGGGAGGCGGCGTTTTCGAGCGTGGTCATCGGAACTCTCCAGGGTTGGCTGCGGAGCCTCGTCCGCGTGGCGCCAGATGCCCGGATCGACCGCACAGCATCAATACGCAATTGGGGAGAAGACTGTGCACTCATGAGAAACAATCGCGCAGGACATTGTTGCCTTCGAAGTATCGGTCAATCGCCATTGCCGAGCATTATTGCGTCCTCGCCGCAGGATATGGTCCGCCCGTCCTTGCAGGAGAAGTTCATGTCCATTCTCGTTCTCACCAGCAGCCTTTCCGGCGCCGGCTCCGTTTCCAATAGCCTCGTGACGCGCGCGGTCGAGCGCCTGACCGCGGCCCGTCCCGGCGTCGCCGTGGTGCGGCGCGATCTGGCCGCCAACCCCATTCCCCATCTGGATGCGGACGGCGCCGCCGGCGTGCGCGGCGAGCCGGCAAGCGAAGCCCAGCGCGCGGCCCGCGCCACGTCCGATGCGCTGATCGCCGAACTCATCGCCGCCGACACGCTGGTCATCGGCGCGCCGATGTACAATTTCGGCATTCCGACCACGCTCAAGACCTGGTTCGATTATGTGCTGCGCCCCGGCGTGACGTTTCGCTACACCGAGGCGGGGCCGGAAGGGCTGGTGAAAGGCAAGACGGCGATCGTGCTCGTCAGCCGCGGCGGCTTCTACAGCGAAGGCCCGGCCCAGCCGTTCGATTCACAGGAGCCGCATCTGCGCACGCTGCTCGGCTTCATGGGCGTGACGGACGTATCGTTCGTGCGCGCCGAAAAGCTCGGCATGGGCGCGGATGCGCAGCGCGCGGCGATTTCGGCGGCCGAAACGGAAATCGAGCGGCTGGCCGCGCTATATTCCCAGGCGGCCTGAGCGTTCGCCAGCCCCGCCGGGCGGTCCGGCGGGGCGTGGCGCCGCAGGCGGAGATCGACGTCATGGGACTTCTGGTCGACGGCGTGTGGAGCGACGCCTGGTACGACACCGCGCGTTCCGGCGGCCGGTTCGAGCGTCAGGCGTCGGCGTTTCGCGACCGGATCGAACCCGGTGGACGGTTCGCGCCCGAGGCCGGGCGCTATCATCTCTACGTATCGTGGGCGTGCCCGTGGGCGCATCGCACGCTCATCTATCGCAAGCTGAAAGGCCTGGAGGACATCATCGGCGTCACCTATGTCGAGCCGTTGATGCTCGACGACGGCTGGACGCTGGCGCCGGGCGCGGACGCCATCAACGCCGCGCGCTTTCTGTGGCAGGTCTATGCGAAGGCCGCGCCGCGTTACACCGGGCGGGTGACGGTGCCCGTTCTCTGGGACACGCGCCATCGCACGATCGTCAACAACGAATCGTCCGAGATCATCCGCGTGTTCGACACATGGCCCGGCGCGCGCGGACCCTTGCTGCGACCGCCGGAACTCGCCGCCGAGATCGACGCGCTGAACGACGACATCTATCCGGCTATCAACAACGGCGTCTATCGCGCGGGCTTCGCCACCACGCAGCAGGCGTACGAGGAAGCCTACGATCGCCTGTTCGCGATGCTCGATGCGCTCGAACAACGGCTCGCAGATCGCATGTTCCTCACCGGCGACCAGCCGACCGAGGCGGACTGGCGGCTGTTCACCACGCTCGTGCGGTTCGACGCCGTCTATCACGGCCATTTCAAATGCAACCGCAACCGGCTCGTCGATTTTCCGGAACTGTGGGACTACACGCGCGCCCTCCATCAATGGCCGGGCGTGGCCGACACCGTCCGGTTCGACGAGATCAAGACGCACTATTACGGCAGCCATCGCACGATCAATCCGACCGGCGTCGTGCCGAAAGGTCCGCGGATCGATTTTTCGACGAGAACGCGCCGGCGCGCGCGCGCGTGACCGCGCCGCTCAGGCCAGCAACGACTCGAGGCCGCGATCCCAATAGGGCTCCTTGCCGAGCGATTTCGCCAGATGATCGACGAAGGCGCGCACTTTCAGAACATCCACGCGGCCAGGCGGCATGACCGCGTAGAGATTGGGAGACGCCGCGCGCCATTCGCGCAGGATCGGCCGCAACGCGCCGTCGCGCAGCGCCTCGTGCGCGATGAAGGTCGGCGCCAGCACCACGCCCAGCCCGTCGAGGGCGGCCTGCAACAGCGCATCGCCGTTGTTGCCGCGCAAGCGACCGCGCGCGCGGATTTCCTGGATTTCCCCGTCGCGCGAGAACGACCACACGCCGGCGCGCGCCAGATAATCGTAGACGAGACATTCGTGGCCTTCGAGATCGAGCGGCGTTTGCGGTTCGCCGCGGCGTTCGAGATAGGCGGGCGCCGCGCACAGCGCCATGCGCGCGACCGTCAGATGGCGCGCGAGCAGGCTGGAATCCTCCAGCTTGCGAATGCGAATGGCGACGTCGAAGCCCTCCTCCACGATGTTGACCACGCGGTCGTCGAGCGTCAGCTCCACCTCGACATCGGGATGTTCGAGAATGAAGGCGTCGACGATCCTCGCCAGATGACGCACGCCGAACGACATGGGCGCGTTCACGCGCAGCGTGCCGCGCGGCGCGGCGGTCGATGCGCGAATGTCCTGCTCCGTCGCCTCGATCAGCCCGAACACCGTGTCGGCCATGACAGCCAGTTTGCGGCCGGCTTCGGTCAGGCTCATGGTGCGGGTGGTGCGATTGATGAGCTTGACGCCGAGTTCGGCCTCCAACCCCGTCACGCGCTTGCTGGCCATCGAGCGCGGAATGCCGAGCCGGTCGGCGGCGCGCGCAAAGCCACCGAGCGCGGCGATCGTCTGGAACGTCTTCAGCGCTTCGAGATTGCGGATCAAGGGGCGCTCCTGTCCCTGCGAAGAGCCGGCAGCATAGCCCAACGGCGTGCGGCGGGACGAACATCGCGCGCAAAAAAGAAGCCCGGCGCGGCGCCGGGCTTCCAGCCATGGTGGATGCGCGGCGGTCCTTACGCGATCGCGCGCAGCGGGGGTTCGACGATTTCAGCCAGTTCGGCCTCGCCGGCCGCATAGGCCTTCTGGATGATGTCGACGGCGGCCGCGATCTGCTCCTCGGTGTGGTTGGCCATCACCTGAAGGCGGAACCGCGCCTGACCCTTGGGCACCGCTGGGAACTCGACGAGATTGGCGACCAGCCCCATGTGCGAAATCTGGCGGCTGACGAGGCGGGCGAGCGCCTCGGTGCCCATCTTCACGCAGACGATGGCCGACGGATCGCCGTAGACTTCCATGCCGGCGGCGACGAGCTTTTCGCGCAGCGAGAGAATGTTGCGCATGAGCGAGGCGCGCAGCGCCTTGCCTTCGTCGGAGTCGACGATCTCGAAGGCGCGCAGCGCGACCGCCGCCTGAATGGGCGACAGCGCGTTGGAGAACGTGCCGGGCGTCGAGAAATAGCGCAGATACTGCTGCACGGCGCGAGAGCGGGTGGCCACGAAGCCGCCGTTGGAGGCGAAGGTCTTCGAGAACGAACCCATCACGATATCGACCTGGCCGAGCATGTTCTGCATGCCGATGTGGCCGCGGCCGTCCGGGCCGAGCGCGCCCAGGTCGTGCGCCACGTCCACCATCAGCGTGGCGTTGAACTCGCGGCAGAGTTCGACCAGTTCCGCGATGCGCGGAGTGTCGGAGTCCATCGAGAACAGGCCTTCGGTGACGACCAGAATGCCGTTGGTCGTATCCTTGCCCCGAATGTGCTCCAGCCAGCGGCGCGCCGAATCCGATTCCAGATGACGGAACAGATAGACGTTCTTGGTCGCGGCGGCCGCGCCGTCCTGCAGGCAGGCGTGGGCGAGCGCATCCATCACGATGTGGTCGCTTGAGCGTACGAGGCCCTTGATGGCGCCGAAGCCGGCGGCGAAGCCCGTGGGAAACAGCACCGTGCGCTCCATGCCGAGAAACTCGGAAATCTTTTTCTCGAGCGCGATCGAATGCGTCGTGTTGCCGATGAAGGCGGGCGAACCCGCGCTGTGCACGCCGTAGCGCTCAATGGCCGCGTGGGCGGCTTCGCGAATGGCGGGATGGTTCGACAGGCTGAGATAGTCCTGCGAGCCGAAGTTCACGCCGTCGGTCTTGCGTCCCATGTCGTCGGCGACCGCGCAGGCCGATTTGGGACCGGCGTCCGTCGAGCGCGAATAGGGCCAGAAACCATCCTGAAAACGCTGGCTCTGCCAGTCATGAAAACATTCGATGCGCTTGAGAAGGTCGGACCCTTCGACAACGCGATATTCACGAAGGCTGCCGGTCAATGTCGCCGGCAGCATGGAAGACGACGCCTTGTGCATTTTACGCCTCTGTTCTGTTTGACTGCGTGTATTGTTGTTGCCCTGTTGTGTTCTCAGCTTGCGGCGGCAAGAGTTAAATTCGCCGAAAGATGCCGCTCGACCTTTGCGAGCAGTCGGCCGAAATCGACCGGTTTGGTGTCGAAATCGCTACACCCGACCTCGACGCTGCGGCGCCTGTCGCTTTCGAGCGCATGCGCGGTCAGCGCGATGATCGGGATGGCGGCCAGGCGCGGCCTGGCCTTGATGAGCAGCGTTGCTTCCCATCCGTCCATTTCGCCGAGCGCGACGTCCATGAGGATGAGATCGGGGGTCAAGGCGTCGGCCATCGCGACGCCCTGCGGGCCGTCGTGCGCGCACGCGACTTCGTAGCCGCTGCGTTGCAAACGTCGCGTGAGCATGTCGCGATTGAGTTCGTTGTCTTCGACGAGAAGAATGCGCGCCATCGAATCCCCCGTCAGGCGGCCTGCGGCAGCGCCATATCGGCGCTCGCCTCGCAAGACAGGTCGATGAAGACACGCGCGCCGCGGCCTTCGTGTGGACGCACGCCGAGCGTGGCGCCCATCAGTTCGCACAGCCGCGAGCACAGCGGCAGGCCGAGACCCGCGCCGCCGTACTTGCTGGCGCTGTGGTCGTCGAGGTCGCTGAAGGTTTCGAACAGCGTCGGCATCAGTTCCGGCGCGATGCCGGGGCCGTGATCGGCGATGCAAATGCGTGTGGCGTCCGCGCCGGCGCGTGCGACCTGCGAGATCGAGATTTCGATCGGGCCGTCCGGGGCATAGCGCACCGCGTTGTCGATCAGCGCGTCGAGCACCTGTTCGAGTTTCATGACATCGATCTGCGCCAGGCGGTCCGCACTCTCGTCGCGCACAACGATCTCGCGTGCGTTCAGGCGATCGCCCGTGCGCCAGCGCTCGGCCACGCGCTGCACCAGTGGAGCGAGCGGGGTGGGCTCGATATAAACCTCCATCTTGCCGGCTTCGATCTTCGACAGATCGAGAATTGCGTTGACCAGACCCAGCAGATGATGACCGGCGGCGTGAATGCGGTTGAGATCGTCGACGTCCTGCGGGCTCTGGGCGGGATCGGTGTCCTCGAGCAGGATCTGGCTGTAGCCGATGACGGCGTTGAGCGGCGTGCGCAGTTCGTGACTCATCTTGGCCAGAAATTCCGATTTGGCCGCGCCGGCGCGTTCGGCCTGGGAAGCGGCCTCGCGCAACTGCTCGGCGGTTTCCATATGGCGGCGCACTTCCACCTCGAATTCGGTCTGCGATTTCAGGATGCCGGCGTAGAACAGCGCCATCATCGACACGTAGATCGACGCGCTGATGGTGGAGATGACGCCGATGACCTGCATGTCGGCGAGTTCGACATTGTGCGGGAAACTGCCGCCGAACGCGTAGAGGCCAACGAAGATGCCAAGGCTGATGCTGATCTGCAGCAGAATGGTGACGCAGGTGCTGACCGACGCGCCGAGATAGAAGAACGCCAGCAGCGGAACGGTCACGAGCCAGGGCAGGAACGGCGAGGAAAGGCCGCCGTAATTGTAGCAACCCCAGATGATGGCGAACAAGAGATTCTGGATGGAGATGAACGAGAGCAGCGTATAGCGCCCGGTGAATTTCAAAAGGAATGGAAAGATCCAGAAGCCCGTGATCGAGGCGGCCAGCACGGCCAGCGTTCCGGCCGATTTGCGATCGATCCAGAACAGGTAGAGCGGGATGACGTTGCCCAGGATGGGGCCGAACATGTGACTGACGAGGAACATGCGCGCGCGGGTGCGCATCTCGCGCTCCGCAAGCAGATCGTCAGGGATGAACCAGTCGCTGATCTTGTTGAAAACGCCGCCGTCCGACATCGCATTCACCTTTGTAGGTGTCGTCGTTCTAACGGACGGCCGTTACTTGCGAACTAAGCAAGATAGTGAAGCAATTGCTCAGCCAATCGCCGAAATAGCGACCCGCCGTCGGTTACGTTTGGTTAACCGCGATGACAAACAGGCCCCGCACGAGCGCGGACAGAACAATGATGGCGGCGGTGGAAACCTAATTTTCACCCGAGCGAAAGATGCTCGGCCAGTTCATTTGCGAACCGTGGCCGTGCGCCACCACCAGAAGGCTTGCATGCTCGCAACAGCGCTGCGCTTCATCGACTGGTTCATCCCGGAGCGGGCGCGCCGCAGCAAGGCGGAGCTTGGGCGCGCGCGCACCTTCGTCTTCACCCATATCCTGGGCCCCACGACCGGCGCCTCGATCGTGCCGTTCCTGTTCATGGCCGAGGGATATGCCGGATATCACGTGTGGATGATCGCGGCGGGCATCGCCAGTTTCTGGGCGCTGCCTTTCGTCCTGCGGGCGACCGGCAACCTGCGGTTCGTGGCGATCGTTTCGGTGCAGACCCTGATCGGCGTGACGCTGTTCGGCGTCTACAATTATGGCGGCGTCAGCTCGCCGTTCCTGCCATGGCTGCTCATCGCGCTGGCGAACGGCTTCTTCTATCTCAACGACCGCCCGCTGTCGGTTATGGTCGTCTTCGTGGTCAATCTCGCCAGTTTCGTGGGCGTGTGGCTGGCTGTGGGCCAGCTGCCGCAGCGTATCCCGATGGAGGAGATGACGAATGTCGGCCTCATGTCGGTCGCCAGCGCCACGCTCTATATGGCCTGGCTCGCCATCTACTACGGACTGCTGCTCACGTCGGAGTCCGCGCTCGAGCGGGAAGTCGGCCGACACCGCCACACTTCGGAGCGGCTGATCGCGGCCAAGGAGAAGGCCGAGAAGGCGAGCCGCGACAAGTCGATCTTTCTGGCCAAGATGAGCCACGAGTTGCGCACGCCGCTCAACGCCGTCATCGGCTACAGCGAAATCCTGCAGGAGGAGGCCGATCTGTCGGCCGACCGGCAGCGTTCGCAGGACCTGTCGCGCATCAACGCGGCGGGCAAACATCTTCTGGCGCTCGTTACCGACATTCTCGACATCACGCGCATCGAATCGAACGAAATCGAACTGCAGATCGCGCGTTTCAACGTGCAGGGACTGATCGACGACGTGGTCGCGACGGCCCAGCCGCTGATGCAGACCAACGACAATAGGCTCGAAGTGCATGTCGACGCCAATATCGGCGCCATGAAGTCCGACGAACTGCGATTGCGTCAGGCAGCGCTCAATCTCATGAGCAACGCCGCCAAGTTCACGACCAAAGGCGTCGTCACGCTGTCGGCGCGCCGGTATCGCGCGGAAACGCGAGACTGGATCGAAATTCAGGTGCACGACACCGGCATCGGCATTTCGCGCAAGGACATCGACACGCTGTTCCAGGACTTCCACCAGTTGAAGTCGCGCGAAACCCGCAAGGCCAAGGGCACCGGTCTCGGTCTCGCGCTCAGCCAGAAACTTTGCACGATGATGGGCGGCGGAATTTTCGTGGACAGCGAGCCGGGCCACGGCGCCTGCTTCACCATTCGCGTTCCGGCCGAAATCGCCCCTGCGCACAAGACGGACGAACAGCCCCCCGGTTTGTCGATCGCCCCCGTCAAAGCGGTCGCCTGAGGACAAGAGATGGCACAATACATAGAAGGCGCCACAGCCCGCGCCATACCGACAGACGAGACGCCTGCCGTCGCGCCGCGCCTGTTGATCGTCGACGATCTCGCCGACAATCGCGCCATTCTGGCCCGCCGCTTCCAGAAGCGCGGATTCGAAATCGTGGAGGCCGATTGCGGGCGGGCGGCGCTCGATACGATCGCGAGGCAGCCGTTCGACGTGGTGCTGCTCGACGTGATGATGCCGGACCTCGACGGCGTGGAAGTGCTGCGCCGCATCCGCCACCAACATTCGCAGTCGGAACTGCCGGTCATCATGGTGACGGCCAAGAGCCAGACGGAGGACGTGGTCCAGTCGCTCAAACTCGGCGCGAACGACTATGTCACCAAGCCTGTCGATTTCGCGGTGGCGCTCGCGCGCGTGAACGCGCAGATCGAGCGCAAGCGCGCCGACGGGCAGCTGCGCGACGCCAACGAGGCGCTGCAGGGCGCCAAGAGCGATCTGGAGCGCAAGGTGTCGGAGCGCAGCGCGCGCCTCGTGGAAGCCAATGCGGTCATCAGTCAGAAAGTCGCCCGCCGCATCGCGTCGGAGGACAAGATCGCCCATCTCGCCCATCACGACACGCTGACGGGGCTGGCGAACCGATTCACGTTCGACGAGGAGATCAAGACGGCGCGCCGCAGAGCGGAGGACTCGGCCGAGCAGCTCGCGGTGCTGTTCATCGATCTCGACGGGTTCAAGAACGTCAACGACACGCTCGGACACGCGATCGGCGACGGGCTGCTCAAGGAAGTCGCCCGGCAACTGACCGACGTCGTGGGCGCACAGGATTTCTGCGCGCGGCTCGGCGGCGACGAATTCGCCATCATTCATGTCTCGCAGGATGTGCATACGAGCGCGGCGGCGCTCGCCCAGCGCGTTATCGGCACCGTCAGCGGCGGGTTCACGGTGGAAGGCAACCGCGTCTACATCGGCGCCAGCGTCGGCATCGCCACGCTGCAGGGGCGCGGGGTCGATTCGGCGACGCTTCTGAAACAGGCCGATCTCGCCATGTATCGCGCCAAGGCGGACGGGCGCGGGGTCTACCGTTTCTTTGAGTCCGAAATGGGCCTGCGGGTCGAAATGCGCCGCAGCCTCGAACTGGACCTGCGCCATGCGGTCGAGAACGAGAATTTCCAGCTCTATTACCAGCCGATCGTCGACATCCGGGCGCGCCGGGTCGCCTGTTTCGAAGCGCTCATCCGCTGGCACCATCCCACGCGCGGCTATGTGCCGCCGTCCGAATTCATCGCGCTCGCGGAGGAGACGGGGCTGATCGTGCCGATCGGCGACTGGGTGATGCGCCGCGCCTGCCAGGACGCCGCCCATTGGCCGGCCGACATCCGCGTCGCCATCAACCTGTCGCCGGTGCAGTTTCGCGGCTGCAACCTTGCCGCGAAGGTTATGGCCGCGGTGCGGGACGCCGACCTTGAGCCGCGGAGACTCGAAATCGAGGTCACCGAAAGCGTCTTCATGGGCCAGAACGCGCCGAACATGCAGACCCTGAACGAATTGCGGGCGTTCGGCGTGCGCATCTCGCTCGACGATTTCGGCACCGGCTACGCGGGGCTCGGCTATTTCCGCGCCTTCCAGTTCGACAAGGTGAAGATCGACCAGTCGTTCATCCAGCAGATGGGCCGGCCCGGCAGTCTCGCCATCATCCGCGCGGCGGTCGGGCTGGGCGAGAACCTCGGCATCTGCACGACGGCCGAAGGCGTGGAAAGCGCAGACCAGCTCGAAAATCTTCTGAGCGAAGGGTGCAATGAAGTGCAGGGCTATCTGTTCAGCGCGCCCCGCCCGGTGGAGAGCGTGCCGGATATCCTGCGCGAGATCGAGCAGTTCCGCCGCCTGGACGACGCGCGGCCCGGGGACTAACCCTAGGGAATCGCGCAGCGTTTACCGTTTGTTATCCTTAACGGCGCATAGTCGGGTTCGTCCATTCCCCTGGTGCGGAACGAACCGATTATGCGTCTCTCCCCTTTGATCGCGACCGTCTCTTGGTGTCTGGCTTCGGGACTTGCGGCCGCGGCCGATCTCGGGCCCATGCGGGGCGCGCCCCCTGTTCTGGCGGACATGGGGCGGACCGACTGGAACGGCTTCTACGTCGGCGCGCACGGCGGCGGCGGCTGGGCGAAATCCTACGGCTCTCTGTCCGTCACATCCGCGACGATGGCCGCATTGCCTGGCGTGATCCCCACCATCGATAGCGCGGCGACCGGCATGCACTTCTCCGGCGGCGCCTTCGGCGGGTTGCAGATCGGCTACAACTGGCAGGTCGGGACCAATCTGGTGGCCGGCGTGGAGGGGGACTTCAGCTTCTCCAGCCTGCATGGCTCGCGCACCTCCGGCGGGATCGTGCCGGTATTCGGCTCGCTGTTCGGGTTCAACCAACGCATCGCCAATCCCTTCGCATCCACCCTGCGCGCGCGTGTCGGCTTCACGCCGTTCGCGAGCATGCTGGTCTACGGCACGGGCGGCCTGGCGTTCGGCCGTGTCCGCTACGACAGCGATTTCTGGGACGCCGCCAACGAGGTCGAAGCATACCGGAGCGCGGCATGGCGCGTCGGCTGGACGCTTGGCGGCGGCGTCGAGGTGGCGCTCGGACGCGGCTGGTCGGCCAAGATCGAATATCTGCACACCGAACTGCCCGGCATCAGCGGGGTGGGGGCCTCGCTGCTGATCGACGGCACCTATGCGCTCACCCAGCACAACAGCGGCCGGCTGGCGTCGGACACGCTGCGCGCGGGCGTCAACTATCGGTTCGGACAGGTCGCGCCGGCGGTCTGGACGAAATAACGCCTAACCGCGACCGCGCAGCGAATCGAAATAGATGCGCGCCGGCACGCCGGGCATGCCGTATGGCGTGTAATCCTCGCGCAGGCGACCGAACGGGTATTGTTTGACATAGCTCGCCGGCCGCACGCGCGGCGGGCGCGCCAGGCATCGGTCGTGAAGAAGGAAGGGGCGCTCCGCGCAGACCGGCACGCGCACGACGAGCCTGTCCGCCGCCGACGCCGGCGCGCCGGCAATCACGAGCAGCCCGAAGATCCCCGTGGAAAGCGCCGTCGCTCGGCCCGGTTTCATGCAATTCCCCGCATTCGAGTCGCGCGCGCGCGAACAGCCCGCCCACCGCTTCGCGCGATGGGCCATGGCCAGTTGGGTCGCGAAAGTCGTCCCGTGTCAAACGAAAACGGCGCCTGCAGGCGCCGTTCGCGCGTCGCCGCGATCGGGTCAGTTGAGCACGACCACCGTAGAACCGATTTTCACGCGGTTGTAGAGATCGGTCACGTCGTCGTTCAGCATGCGGATGCAGCCCGAGGACACAGCCTCGCCGATGGTCCAGGGCTCGTTGGAGCCGTGGATGCGAAACAGGGTGTCGCGCTTGCCGCTGTAGAGATACATGGCGCGCGCGCCGAGCGGGTTGTCGGGGCCGCCTTCCATGTGGCGCGGCAAGTCCGGCCGGCGTTTCAGCATGGCGGCGGGCGGCGTCCAACTCGGCCATTCAGCCTTGCGGCCGATGCGCGCCACGCCCGCCCATTCGAAGCCCTCGCGACCCACGCCCACGTCGTAGCGCAGCGCGCGGCCGTCGGACAGCGAGAGATAGAGATAGCGATTTCGGGTGTCGATGGTGATCGTGCCCGGACGCGCTTCGGTCGGATCCTCCACCACGACGCGCGTCGTGCGCGGATATTCGCGGCCGATCGTCAGATCCTGCGCGCTCGGCGCGGCGACCGAACGCCCCTCGATGAGACCGGCGCTGTTCCAGAAGTCCCGCGCCTGGGCGCCCGTGGCGGACAGGGCGAGAGTCGCGCCAGCGAGAAGTGCGAATGTGCGAAACATGGAAAGCCCCCGGTGAATGACCCGCTCGTACTACCCGGGGAGGCAACCTGAGGATGTGCGATTTGTTCCCGCGCGCCGCGACGGCGCTCAGGGTTTCGGCCAGGCGAAATCGTCGGCGCGTCCGGCTTTGGGGGCGGGCGTGCGGCCTTCGGCGAGTTCGGGCGAGGGCGCGTTGCGGAAGACGCCGGAGCGCGTCGTGCGGCCGGCCAGCGTCGTGTCGCCGGTCAGCGGGGCGGCGGTCAGCGGCAGAACGGGTCCGGCGAGCGGTTTGACGATCGGCGCAGGCGCGGCCTGCGGCGTGGGCGCGGCCTGCGGGGCGGACGCGGCGTCGGGCTGCGGCGGCAGGGCCGCGACGGGGGGCGGCGCCTTCCTGTCGAGGTCGATGAGCGCGCGCAGGCGCTGTTCGACGAAATGGGCGAGCTTGCGCGCGCCCGCCCGCGTGAAATGCACGCCGTCGCTGGCGCGCAGCTTGACGATCTGGCCGGCGACGTCCGGACCGAACGCGCTGTAGCGGCCGGCCTCGTCGGCGAAAGCGTCCCATACGTCCACATATCTGCCGCCGGCCGCCTCCGCCCGGTCGCGATAGATTTCGTTGAGCTTGCCGATGTCGGCCGAATAGCGCTCGTATTTCATGATCGGCATGCCGACCCACAGAAACGGGACCTTCCTTTCTTTCAGGAGATCGGCGAGCGCGCCGACGCGCGCCGCGTAGAGCGCGAGCCAGCGCGGCGAGAGCGGCTCGTGCCGCCCCGCCTCGTCGCGCAGTTCCTGCCGGTCGTTGGAGCCGATCATCAATACGACGGCGCCGATCCGCTCGGGTCCGGCGAGAATGTCGCGCAGCGCCTTGCCCCAGTCGTAGAAATCCTCGCGCACAAGGCCCGAGCTTTCCTTGGTCTTGCGGACGACGGAAAAGCCCGGCCGCTCGGCGGCGGCCTCGGTCAGACCCTGTGCGAGCATGTAGGCGAGGCTGTCGCCGACGACGACCACGGGCAGGGCGGCGCCCGCAGGCGCCGCGAGCGCCGGGTCGGGCTGCGCGGGGGCGGGCGGGGCGGCGTCGAGCTTGACGGCGGGCGCCGGCGCATCGCGCGGCGCGATGTCGGCGCGCGGCGGATCGGCTTGCGGAACGTCGGCTCGCGGAACGTTGGCTTGCGGAACGTTTGCGACGGGCGGCCCGGACGGGCGGGGCGCGTCGACGGTCTCGCGCGGGGCGGCGTCGGCCGGCGCGGTCGCGGGAAAGGCGGGCGGATCCTGCGTGCGCGGAAATTCCGGCGGTTCGGCGCCGGGCTGGCGCAGGGCGGCGGGGTGGTGCTCGACCGGCCGGCGCCAGATGGTGGGGCGCGCCAGTGTGCGGTGGGGCACCAGACGGCGCACGCGGGTCGGCGGGCGGTATTGCTGGGTCGGTCGCACGCGCAGAATGCGGGCGCGCTCCTGCAGCCAGAAACCCGCGCCTGAATTGGCGGTATCCTGCGCCGCGGCCGGCGCGGCGGCGGCCACGAGCAACATGGCGCCGGCCGCAAATATGACGGCGCGCGCCAGACGGGCGATGGCGGCGGCAGGATGCATGTCGATAATGTTACTCCAATCGCGAGGCAGGCGCGAGTTTCGCCGCTCTTGCGCGCCTTGCCCGGTTGCGCTACACGAGCGCCTTCCGTTTCAACCGTGCTCGCGCACGGGCGCCATCCCGCGCGGTTCGCCCGGGCGCCCCACGCGGGAAGCGACCTTCCGGATCAGGCCATGAAGAACGACATCCATCCCGACTACCACACGATCAGGGTCGTCATGACCGACGGCACGGAGTTCACGACGCGTTCGACCTACGGCAAGGAAGGCGACACGCTCAATCTCGACATCGACCCCAAGACCCATCCGGCCTGGACCGGCGGCTCGCAGCAGCTGCTGGACCGTGGCGGCCGCCTGTCGCGCTTCAACTCGCGCTTCGGCAACATGAGCTTCGGCAAGAAGTAAGCGCCGCCCGAACGCGCCGCCGAAACGACAAAGCCCCGGCCGACGGCCGGGGCTTTTCGTTTGGCGCGGCGGGCGCTTCGGCGCGATCAGCTCGCGAAGGCCGCCTGCAGGCGCGCGAGCTGGTCGGCGACCGGGCTGCGCATGTCCTGCGGCGCGAAGGCGTCCTTGCGCGCATAGAGCAGCTGGTCGAGATGGATGACGCGCGCCTGCAGGCGCATCGACTGAGCGACGAGATCGCGCAGCCGGGCGGGCAGCCGATGGAACGCGTCCGGCGTCGAGGCCACCTCCTGCACCGACAGTTTCACCTTGTGCTTTTCGCTGGCGGCCTGCTGGGTCGTCATCTCGCCTTCGTTGACCGCGCGCTGGAGCAGCAGCCATGAGGCGAGCTGCATGAGGCGGGTGGTCAGGCGCATGCTTTCGGAGGCGTAGGCGAGCGCGTCGGCGCGGGGCAGGGCCTTGGCCTCCGCGCGGCCGGGGCCGTCGAGATAAGCGGCGGCATCCTCCACCAGGGCCATGCCTTCCTTGAACATGGCGCGGAAGGCTTCCGAACCCGCCAAACGCTCGACGAAGGACACCGGAGCCAGGTGACCGGATTGGGAACTCAAGACCTGAACCATGACGCCTCGCAACCGTTTCGAATTGGGGCGCCGGCCTTGCGCCACGCCCGTTCGACCCGACCGCATGCACTATACGCGCCTCAACATGTCGGCGCTCCGTTCAGTTTTGATTAACCTTAATCGCCCGGCGGCTGAAACGTTGGGGAGCGAAGCGGTCGCCGGTTCGCTTCCCATTCCATCGAAAGCGAAAACACTTCGAGAGCGCGGCGCCAAAAAAAGAGCCGCTCGAAAGCGGCTCTGAAAGGTTTCAACAGGGAGGCGTCAAACAGAGCAGCGAGGAGCCGCTCGCAATCCCGAACGATCGGGATGAGCCTATTCATAGTTTGTCAGCCTTAACAAAAAGTTACGATCCGGGCGCCGATCTGAAAAAAGCCGCCGCGGCGTCGCGCGAGGCTTCCTTGGCCGCGCGGGCGGCCTGAAGTCGCGCAATCTCCTCCCGCAACAGCGCGATGCGCTCTTCCAGTTCGTCGACGGACAGGGCGTCGAGGTTCTGGCCGATTTCGTGGGCGCGTTTCCTGGGCGGCGGCGCGAACGGATCGTCGTCGATGGACATGGGCGGCCTGTCGAATGGCGTTTGCTTTCGGGGTGCGTCCCGAATATATAAACGGCGTTCCCGTCATTTGCAGTTCAATTCGAGGCTGACGCCTCGGCCGGGCCCCCGGGCCGGCGCTTGCGCCTCCTTGGCTTCGCGCCGCAACGCCCGGACCGGATCTCAGGAGAAAACTATGAGCAATGCCCCGCTCATGCCCAAGGCCACCGCGATCTGGCTGGTCGAGAACACGTCGCTGACGTTCGATCAGGTGGCGCAGTTCTGCAAGCTGCATCCGCTGGAGGTGAAGGGCATCGCCGACGGCGAAGTCGGCGCCGGCATTCGCGGCCATGACCCGATCACGTCCGGCCAGCTCACGCGCGAGGAAATCGCGCGCGGCGAGAAGGATCCGAACTACCAGCTCAGGCTCGCGCAGTCGAAAGTCGTTCTGCCGGAAGTCAAGCGTCGCGGTCCGCGCTACACGCCGCTGTCGCGCCGGCAGGATCGTCCGAACGCCATTCTGTGGCTGGTGCGCAACCATCCCGAGCTGAAAGATGCGCAGATCATGCGGCTCGCCGGCACCACCAAGACGACCATCGCCGCCATCCGCAACCGCACGCACTGGAATTCGGCCTCGCTCACGCCGATGGACCCGGTGACGCTGGGCCTGTGCTCGCAGATCGATCTCGATCTGGAAGTGAACCGCGCCGCCAAGGACGCGCCGCCGCGCGTTGAGGAAGCGAGCCAGACGCTGCTGCCGGCGGAAGTGACGACGCGGCCGGAAGCGCGCACGACCGAAGACGTGTTCGGCCAGCCGAGCGCCCCGGCGCCGCGCGAGGAGGAAGACGAGGTGGACGTGGAGTCGGTGTTCGGAAAGCTGAAGGGCCTGAAGTCGCAGGACTGATGCGCGCAGGTTTCCGCGACAGGTCGCGCCGAAAAAAAACCCGCCGGTCGCCCGGCGGGTTTTTCGTTGCGACGCCCGGCCGCTCAGACCATGTACTGGCCGCCGTTGGCGGTGAGCGTCGAGCCGGTGATGAATCCGGCGTCGTCGGCCGCCAGGAACACCACCGCGCGCGCGATTTCCTCCGGCTCGCCGAGGCGGCCCAGCGGAATCTGCGGCAGGATGTTTTTCGCCACCACGTCCGGATTGATCGCCTTCACCATGTCGGTCGCGATATATCCCGGGCAGATCGCGTTGACGGTGATGCCCGAACGCGCGCCCTCCTGCGCGAGCGCCTTCACGAAGCCGATGTCGCCGGCCTTGGCGGCGGAATAGTTGACCTGGCCCATCTGGCCCTTCTGGCCATTGACCGAGGAAATGCAGATCACGCGGCCGAACTTGCGCTCGCGCATGCCTTCCCACACCGGGCGCGTCATGTTGAACAGCGAGTTCAGGTTGGTGTTGATGACCGCATACCACTGGTCGGGCGTCATCTTGTGGAACATGCCGTCCTTGGTGATGCCGGCGTTGTTGACCAGCACGTCGACCGGGCCGAGGTCGGCCTCCACCTGCTTGATGCCGGCGACGCAGGCGTCGTAGTTCGAAACGTCCCATTTGTAGACGGCGATGCCGGTGTCCTTCTTGAATTTCGCGGCCGCCTCGTCGTTGCCGGCGTAGCTCGCCGCCACCTTGTAGCCGGCCGCCTTCAGGGCCTTCGAAATCGCCTCGCCGATGCCGCGCGTTCCGCCCGTCACGATCGCAACTCTCGCCATTCCCTTCTCTCCTCGCTTTTAACGTCAGGCCACTGACACAAAACGGGCGGCTCACGCCGCCCGTTCCACAGGTGAATCGTTCAGCGCTCGACCGTCAGCGCAATGCCCATGCCGCCGCCGATGCAGAGCGTGGCGAGACCTTTCTTCGCGTTGCGGCGCTGCATTTCGAACAGCAGCGTGTTGAGCACGCGCGCGCCCGACGCGCCGATGGGGTGGCCGATGGCGATCGCGCCGCCGTTGACGTTCACGATCGCGGGATCCCAGCCCATGTCCTTGTTGACCGCGAGCGCCTGCGCGGCGAACGCCTCGTTGGCCTCTATCAGTTCGAGATCCTTCACCTTCCAGCCGGCCTTTTCCAGCGCCTTGCGGGAGGCGGGGATCGGGCCCGACCCCATGATCGCCGGATCGACGCCGGCCGTCGCCCAGGAGGCGATCCGGCCCATGGGGGTCAGGCCGCGCTTGCGGGCTTCGTCCGCCGTCATCAGCACCACGGCGGCGGCGCCGTCGTTGATGCCGGATGCGTTGCCGGCCGTCACCGTGCCGTCCTTGTTGAAGGCCGGACGCAGCTTGGCGAGCGCCTCCAGCGTCGTGCCGGGCTTGATGTATTCGTCGGAGTCGACCACCACGTCGCCCTTCTTGCCCTTGATGACGAAGGGAACGATCTCGTCCTTGAACCGGCCGGCCTTCTGGGCGGCCTCGGCCTTGTTCTGGGAGCCGAGCGCGAACTTGTCCTGCTCGTCGCGGCTGATCTGCCACTTGGCGGCGACGTTCTCGGCGGTCACGCCCATGTGATAGCCGTGGAACGCGTCGAACAGGCCGTCACGCAGCATCGAGTCCATGAACTTGACGTCGCCCATCTTCGTGCCGGCGCGCATATGCGCCAGATGCGGCGCCATCGACATGGATTCCATGCCGCCGGCGACAATGATCCGGGCGTCGCCGTTGGCGATCTGCTGCAGGCCGAGCGCGACCGCGCGCAGGCCCGAGCCGCAGAGCTGGTTGAGGCCCCATGCGGTCTTTTCCTGCGGCACGCCGGCTTTCATCGCCGCCTGGCGGGCGGGGTTCTGGCCTTCGCCGCCGGCGAGAATCTGGCCGAGAATGACTTCGTCCACTTCTTCGCCCGCCACTTTCGCGCGATCGAGCGCGCCCTTGAGGGCGGCCGCGCCGAGTTCGTGCGCGGGAGTTGCGGCGAACGCGCCGTTGAACGAGCCGACAGCCGTGCGCGCTGCGGATACGATGACGATATCTGTCGACATGAAAACCTCCTGGATCGCCCCGTCGACCGCCTCGCTACGGACAGGAGCGATTTCATCTGACGCTTCTTTCAACAGCCTGCCACGACGTCGGTCAAGAAGCCATAGCGGCCCGCCAACCCAGCAATTGGTTGCAGACCAACCGCCGCGCGCCGCCCAAGAATCCGATTGCCCGGCGCGGCAAAGCGCTTATTCTGCGTTCAGCAGATGATCAGGGAAGCGATCGGCGGCCTTAGGGCAGTGGCCGCCCGCAGGATCGGCGAGGCGCGCCATGTCGAGTGAAAAGAAACCCATTCCGATCAAGAAATACGCCAACCGACGCCTCTATAACACCGGAACGAGCGCCTATGTCACGCTCGAAGACCTTGCCGAAATGGTGAAACGCGGCGAGGACTTCGAAGTGTTCGACGCCAAGACCGGCGAGGACATCACCCGCTCCGTGCTCACGCAGATCATCTTCGAGCAGGAGGGCAAGGGCGGACAGGCGCTGATGCCCGTCACGTTCCTGCGCCAGCTCATCCGGTTCTACGGCGACAGCATGCAGCAACTCGTGCCGTCCTATCTCGAATTCACCATCGACCGGCTGACCAGCGAGCAGCAGAAGTTCCGCGAGCAGTTCACCAACGCGCTCGGCGGTCCGCTCGCCGAACCCACGCGCCAGATGTTCCAGTCGCTCGACGATCAGACGCGCAAGAACATGGCGATGTTCCGCCAGGCGCTGAACATGTTCAATCCGTTCGTGGCGGTGGCCGGCGCCGAAAGCGCGGCGCGCAGCGAGGGATCGAACGAGGACAAGATCGACGATCTGCGCCGCCAGCTCGGCGCGCTGCAGAAACGGCTCGACGATCTCGCGCCGGGCAAGGAATAGGTTTCGCGCGCAACGTCGCCACAGGCAGGCGCGGTCAGGCGCGGCGCGCGCCAGACGCCGGGGTCTTGCGCCGCGCCGTCCGTTCTTCGCGCACAGAAGGGCGTCGGCTCGCAGTTGTTTCTTGCCACGCATCGTGCGCGCAATCGTTCTGCACGAAATCGACGCCCCATTCGGCCAGCAGCCGCGCGTCGTCGTCGTCGACCCATTGCGCGAGCGTCCGCACGCCCAGCGCGCGCGCCAGTTCGAGCAGCGCGCGCACATGAAAGCGCGCCTCGGTCGAGCGCGAGAGGTCCTGCATGAACGCGCCGTCGATGGCGACGATGTCGCAGCCGATGCGGGCGAGATCGCCGGCCGACAGGCGACCTGCGCCGAACCCGTCGATCATCGCGCGCGCGCCGCGGGCGCGCAGCGCCGCGACGATGGCCTTGGCGGCTTCCGGATGTTCGTGCGCATCCCGTTCGGCGATGGCGAGGATCGCGCGCGGCGCGCAGGCGCCCATCATCGCGGTCGCGCGGCGCGCGAAATCGGCGTCCGCGAGCGTGGCGCCGGATATGTCGAGCGCGAGCACGAGACGCGGATCGTCGCGCAGACGGGCGACCGCCAGTTCGAGCGCGCGCCCATCGAGCAGGCGGGCGATCTCGTCGTTTTCCGCGCCGCGGACGAAAACGCGCGCCCCATCCGGGCGGCGCAGCCGCGCGCTCGCGCGATGGAACGCGATGTCGCCTGCGCGCGCGCCCAGGCAGGGCGCCTGCGCCAGTTCGATGCGCCGGTCGTTGAGCGCCGCGACGATCGCGTCGGCAAGGCCTTGCGTACGCGCCCGCGCGGCCGCGCGAGCGCGCGCCGCGTCGAAGGCGACGAACCGCATCGGGCCGGCGCGCGCCATGTCGAGCGCCTGCCGCGCGGCATTCAAGAGCGCGCAGGCGTCGCGCCGGCCGGCGGCCGTCACCCCGCCGATGCGCACGGGGGCGGCGCGGGTCAGGCGCGCGGCGGCGAACGCCATCTGCGCCGCGTCGCAGCCTGGCATCAGCAACGCGAACTGGCCCGGCGCCAGACAGGCGATGCGGTCGGCCACACGCGATCGCGCCGCCAGCGTCGTGATCAACGACGTGGCGTCATCGTCGCGCGCGGCGTCCTGCGCCGCCAGAAGAATGCAGAAGCGCCGCTGCCCGCGCGCGATCAGCGTCTCGACCTCGCCAATCCAGCGCGCGCGATCGCACAGCAAGGAAGCAGGCGCGCTTTCGCTTGCGCGCGGCGCGGGTTCTTCGGCGGACAGACGCGCAAGTCCGTGCGCGCGCTGCGGCGCGCCGTCGGCGCCCGCAAACCAGCGGCCCGCATCCTCCACCATCACGGCGCCCCGGCCTTCGGCGCCGGCGCGTTCCAACGCATAGCGTACGCGGTAGGCGCCGCCCGCGCCGCCCGCGCTTTCGGCGGCCGCGCGGATCGCCGCCGCCCGCGCGCTCGCGCTGGCCGCCGCGAATCCCGCGCCCAGCAGCGCGACCGCATCCGGCCCCATCGTCAGCTGGTCGGCGGCGATGTCCCAATCGTAGACGGCCGCGCGCGTCGCCACGAGCAGCGCGCGCGGATCGGGCGCGGCCAAAGCGCCGCCGCGCTTCACGATCGTTCGAACGTTCAAGCTTCGTCCCCAGCTGATGCGCGTTCATGGTGAAGGGGGATGGTTAACCGCGCGTTTACGATTGCCGCGCCGCGTCTCGCCGGGCATCGCGAAACATGCGAAACTTCGCTCATGCATCTCGACATCGTGGACCTGCGCACGTTCTACGGCTCGGCCCTCGGACAATCGGCGCGCAGATATCTGTCGCAGTTCGTCGCGCGGCGCTGGGGCAATTGCGCGGGCCTGTCGGTGATGGGCGTCGGCTACGCCACGCCGTTCATCGGCCAGTTCCGTGAGGCGGCCGTGCGCGTGATGGCCTTCATGCCGGCCGAGCAGGGCGTGGTGAACTGGCCGACCGGCGCGCCGACGGCCGCGGCGCTGGTCGAGGCGACGATGCTGCCGTTGCCCGATTCCTGCATCGACCGCGTGCTCGTCGTGCACGCGCTCGAAGTGAGCGAGACGCCGCGCGAACTTCTGGCGGAGGTATGGCGTATTCTCACGCCCGGCGGCAGCATGATCCTCATCGCCCCCAACCGCGGGGGCCTGTGGTCGCGCGTCGACACCACCCCGTTCGGTCACGGCCAGCCCTATTCGCGCGGGCAATTGCGCGACCTCATGCGCGCGACCTGGTTCTCGCCGACCCACTGGGGCGAGGCGCTCTACGGTCCGCCGTTCGCGCGCCGGCTGTTCCTGCGCCTCGCGCCGGCGTTCGAGGCGTTCGGCGCGCGGTTCTCGCTGCCGGGCGCGGGCGTTCTGGCGGTGGAGGCGACCAAACAATTGTACCGGCCGGTCCTGCAGCGGCGTGCGGCGCCGCGCGCGCTGCCGCTGCCGGAGCTTGCGCCGGCGCGGCCGGTCATTCAGCGTGACAGCCACACACGGGGGGAAGCGACATGACAAACGCGCCGATGGGACAGCTGGCCGAACGACTGGGCGCCGGCGAGACCCTGTTCATGTCATGGTGCGGGTTCAACGATCCCGCGGTGGCGGAAGCGACCGCGCGCGCTGGCTTCGACGCGACGCTGATCGACATGCAGCACGGGGCGGTCGACTACACGAGCACGGTGCTGGGCGTGGGCCTGGTCGGCCTCGCGGGCAAGCCGGCGCTGGTGCGCATTCCGGTCGGCGATTTCGCATTGTGCTCGCGGCTGCTCGATGCGGGCGCAGCCGGCGTCGTCGCCCCGATGATCAACAGCGTGGACGAGGCGCGGCGCTTTGCAGCCCATGCGAAATTTCCGCCGGCCGGAGAACGCTCGTGGAGCCCGCATCGCGCGCTCGCGCTCAGCGGCCGCAACGCCGCCGCCTATCTGGCGGACGCCAATGCGCTGCACATGGCTTTCGCGATGATCGAAACGCGCGCGGCGCTGGCCGCGCTCGACGACATTCTTGATGTCGAGGGCGTCGACGGCGTGCTGGTCGGGCCGGCCGATCTTTCGATCGCGCTGTCGGGCGGGGCCAGCATGAATCCGACGTCCGACGATGTGGAGGCCGCGCTCGACCATGTGGCGCAGCGCGCGGCGGCCAAAGGCAAGGTCGCCGCCGTGTTCTGCCCGACGGGCGCGCGCGCGCACGCCCTCGCCCATCGCGGGTTCAGACTGCTTGCGGTCGCCACCGACGGGCTGATGCTGCAGGCCGGCGCGCGGATCGAACTGAAGGCCGCGAAGGGCTGACAGGCCGTTTCACGCATTTTTCCGGAAAGCCGGCGAAAGCTAGACCCCCGCCAGCACCGGCGTATGGCCGCCGTCGACGAGGAGCGTCGCGCCATTGATGTAGGCGCCGGCGCGCGGGGCGGCGAGCAGCAGCAGCGGCCCGTCGAGTTCGCCTTCCTGCCCAAAGCGGCGCATCGGAATATGCTGCGTCATCGCCGCGCCGCCGCCCTTCAGCCAGTCCTCGTTCATCTCGGTGGCGAAATAGCCGGGCGCGATGGCGTTGGCGCGGATGCCCAGGCGCGCGAATTCGAACCCCATGGCGCTCGTCAGCGCGGCGACGCCCGCCTTGGCGGCCGAATAGGCGCCGTTGCCGCGCCCCACGCCGAACGCGAGGATGGAGGCGATGTTGACGATGGCGCCGCCCACGCCCGCCTTCTGCATGCGGCGCGCGGCCATCAGGCCGCAGCGGCGAACCGCGTTGAGGTTGAGGTCGATCGTGGAGTTCCAGTCCTCGTCCGGCTGGTCGATCAGCCGGCCGGAGCGCGCATGGCCGGCGTTGGCGACGAGAATGGTGACGGTCCCGAATTTCGCCTCGGCCGCATCGAAGGCGCGCGCCATGTCGTCGTCGCTGGTGGCGTCGGCCTGCACGGCGAGCGCCGCGCCGCCGGCCTGCTCGATTTCGGCGACGAGCGCGTCGAGCCGCTCCTTGCGGCGCGCCAGCACAACCGTTCTGGCGCCGTTGGCGGCGAGCACCCGCGCGAACCTCCAGCCCAGCCCCGACGAGGCGCCGGTGACCATCGCGACCTCGCCGGCAAGATCGAACAGGTCGGCCGCTTTCGTCACAGGCGCAGATTGCATCGTTTCCTCCGGAGCTTTCCGTCTTTGATCGGCGTCGGGGAATGTCTATCTAGAGCAAGGCGCCGGCGCAATTTCAGAAAGGACGATCGAATGAACGAGTCCCGCAATGTCGCGCTGATCGTCGCGCTCGCGCTCGGCGTGTGGGGCGCGATCGCGGTCGCGGTCGGCGCAGCGCTCGGCCCGTTTCACGCAAATCCCACCAAAGGCTCCGCGGAACTCGCGGCGGCGGCCGTCGGGGTCGTCGCCTATTTCGCGGGCCGGCGCATTTCCAACGTCTATCTGGTGGGCGTGGGACTGCTGCTGCTGGTCGACGCCTTCATGGGGCTGACGCGCGGCGTGTTCTATCTCGATTTCGCCGCGCTGAACGGCAAGGTCGTTCCGCTCGTGTGGCCCGACCGCGGTCTGGCGAGCCTGCCGCATCTCATCGTCGGCGCGCTGGCGTTCTACGCCGGTCTCGCCTTCGCCAACCGCGATGCGCGCGCCCGTCCCTCTCCCGATCTCTAGGGGCGCGCCAGATCAGGTCGCCGGCCGGCCCCACGGAGAGGGCGGCGGCGCGGGCGCGCCCGCCAGCGCCCGGCGAATGCTCATCTCGACGAGATTGCGCGCGCCTTCCTCCAGAATGCGGGTGGGATCGGCGTCGTGCGCCGGGTTGAGATGGCCCGAGACCGCCAGCATGGCGACGCCGTGCGAATAGGCCCAGATCTGGAAGGCCAGATCGCGCGCCCCGGCGTCGCTCGCGCCGTGCTGGCGCAGAATGGCGGCGGCGGCGTTGCGGATGGCGGCCAGCGCGCGGTCGGCGGCCGCCCCCGAATCGGGCGTCGACAGCGTCGCCACATTGCCGAACATCGCGCTGTAGAGGCCCGGCTCCTCGCGCGCGAAGGCGAGATAGGCGCCGCCCATCCGCCGGAAAGCGGCGATGGCGTCCGGCTTTCCCTCGTCCCAGGCCCGCTCCAGGCGCTGGCTGAACTGTTCGAAACCCCGGCGCGCCAGTTCGCTCATCAGGTCGGCGCGGTCGGTGAAATGGCGGTAGGGCGCGCCGGCCGTCACGCCCACGCGTTTGGCGGCTTCCGACAACGTGAAGCCGGCCGGGCCGCGCTCGGTCACCAGATGGCGCGCGGCCTCGATCAGCGCGTCCTTCAGCCGGCCGTGATGGTAGCCGCGCCGCGGACCGCAGCCATTGTCCTGTTTCGACATCGTTTCAATCTAATCTTCCGCGCGCCGTTTTGCGAGCCGGGGCCAATGCCCGCCGGAGGCCACGCATTTCGGCGCCGTGGCGCGGCTTCGTTCGCGCCGCTTTAACGAAATCGGACGCGCCCGGCCAGCGTCCGCTTGTCATGGCCGCATCGACTCCCCCATATACTGGACCGCGCCGACGGCCGGCCGCAGGAGACTCCTAACCAGTCCCTGCAAACGGGGAGCGGCGCTTTTCGGGGAGAAGGGCATGTCCCTACGCAAGACATTCGTATTCACCGCGCTTGCGGCGACGCTGGCGATGGCAGCCGGCGATGCGCTCGCGCGGCCGGGCGGCGGCGGCTCGTCCGGCAGTCGCGGCTCGCGCACCTATTCCGCGCCCGCGCCGACGCAGGTCGCCCCGCGTTCGGCCGCGCCGATGGAGCGCTCCGTCGCGCCGCAGGCCGGTCCGCAGTCGGGTCTCGCGCAGAACGCCGGCCGTCAGGGCGGGTTCTTTTCGGGCGCGTTCGGGCGCGGGCTGCTCGGCGGCCTTGTCGGGGCGGGTCTGTTCGGCCTGCTGTTCGGCAACGGGTTCATGGGCGGCATGGGCGGCCTGATGTCGTTCCTGGGGCTGGCGCTGCAGATCGGCCTGCTGTTCCTGCTGGCCCGCTTTGCGATCAACTTCTTCCGCAATCGCCAGGCCCAGCCGGCGGCCGCCGGGTCCCGCGCGGGCGCACCCCCGCGCGACCCGCTGCAGGGCGCGGCCTATCGCGAGGCGGCCGGGCCGGCGACCGGCGGCGCGGCCGAACCGGTCAGCGCCAAGCTCGAGATCGCGGGCGATGACTACAACACGTTCGAGAAGCGGCTCGGCCAGATCCAGACCGCCTACGGCGCGGAGGACATCGGCACGCTGCGCCGGTTCTCGACCCCGGAAATGGCCAGCTATTTCGAGGGCGAACTGGCCGACAACCGCGAGAAGGGCTTCATCAACAAAATCTCGGACGTGAAGCTCGTGCGCGGCGATCTCTCGGAAGCCTGGCGCGAGCCAGGCGCCGAATACGCCACCGTCGCCATGCGGTATGCGCTGAGGGACGCCATGGTCGATCGCACCACCGGTCGCGTGGTCTCCGGCTCGACGGCGGCGCCGGAGGAGGTCGTCGAATTCTGGACCTTCCGCCGCGCGACCGGCGCGAGCCCGGACGGGTGGGCGCTGTCGGCGATCCAACAGGCGCGCTGAACCGATCCGCGCCGAACGCGGCGGCTCCGGTCGAGACCGGGGCCGCTTCTTTTTTCGGCCGGCGGCATTATGTTGCGCCTGCGACCCGGGTGGATGCACGTGGAACCCATCGGCGAACCTGATCCCCGCGAACGGCCGGCCGCGCAGGACGAGGCCGGGGCTGGTTCGTCGTCGTCGCGCGCATCCGGGCCGCTGCACGAGGCGCTGCGCCGCGCGCGCGTCGAAAACGCCGAGCGCGCCGAAGCGCTCTGCGAGGTGAGGGACGCGGAGGCCGCGCGCCTCGAGTTGCTGCGCGACCGGCTCGCGCCGATTTTCGACGAATTGCCGGACGATTGCGATGCGTTCGACTTCGCCCTCTCGCACGGCGCCAAGCCGCGCCTGTTTCTCGACATGATCGCGTTCGTGGAGATGGCGCGCGACGGCAAGACCTACACGCTGTTGCAGGATACGCGGCGCGGTCGCGCGCGGCTGGCGGCTAGCGCGCGCATGGATGACATGACCCGCGCGGTCGCCGATTACGTCGCGCGGCGGCTGGTGGAGCGCGAGCGCATGCTCGCGGGCGACATCTACGCGCCTGCGTCTCATGAGATCGGGAGCGTCGCGCGCGTGGAGGCGCCCGCGCTGTCGGCGCCCGGTCCTGCGCCTGCGGCCGAACCGGAGCAGGCGCGATTGCCGCGCGCCGACGCGTTCACCTATGCGATCGTGGACTCGCGCACGCGCGACGCCGAAGTGGCCGCGCGCGCGCGGCGCGTCGGCGAGACCACGCGGCAGGCCGCGGCGCAGCCCGCGCGGCCGCGCGGCTTGCGCATCGCATGGCGGGCGATGCGCGTTCTCATGGAGATGCTGGGCGCGCTCGCCGTGCTCGGCGGCGCGGTGCTCGCAGTCGCCTGGCTCGTGCGCCACTACGGACTTTAGACCTCGCGCGAACGTCGCTCGAAAACGCCCGGGATGGATGTCGGCGACCGGTTCCGTCTCCGACAAGACGGGCGCCGATCCTAGAGCGGGATCGGCCCGAGATCGCCGAAGGTGCGTCGGTCGACGGTCAGGCCGCGCGCGCGGCCCTCGATGACGAAACGACCGTTCTCGCGCGCGATGCGAAACAGATTGTAGCCGGCGCGGTGGGTGCGCGTGCCGCCGGAAGCGGATGCGGAGGCCACGCCCACCACCGGCACCGGCTTGCGATCGGGTCCGCGCACATGCGCCACGCTCAGGCGATGGTTGTGTCCGTGCACGATCAGTTCGGCGCCGTGACGCGCGATCATCGTCTCGAAGGCGCGCGCATCCATCAGTCCGCGCGCCGACGAGCCGCCGGCGCGATGGGGCGGATGATGAATGAGGACGATGCGGCACAGGCCGCGCGCGCCGGCCTCGTCGAGCAGACGGCCCGTGGCGGCGCGCTGGTCGGGCCCGAGCTTGCCCGAGGCCAGGAACGGCGCCGTCGGCACGCCGGACGACAGGCCGATGATCGCCACTTCGTCGCGCACGCGCATGTAGGGATAGACGGCCTCCTTCGCCTCGTCGTCGTCGCTCGTCCACAGGCCGAAGGCGTCGGCGAGCGCCGGCAGCGAGGAGCGCACGTAGGCGTCGTGATTGCCGGGCGTGAAACTCACGCGTTCGGCCGGGCCGAGATCGGCAAGGAAGGATTGGGCGAGCGGAAATTCCGCCGGCAGCCCGAGGTTGGCGACATCGCCCGTCACCGCGATGTGATCGGGGTTCTGCATCTTCATGTCGTCGACGAGGGCGGCGAGCGCGTCCATGTCGTGGATGGCGGAGCGCCCGCGCCGCCAGTTCAGCCAGCCGGTAAACCGCTTTCCGACCAGTTCGCGCGGGCGCGGGCGCGGCAGGGGGCCGAGATGCGGATCGGACAGATGAGCCAGAACAAAGGCCAAGAGATCACGCGCCGCCGATGAGAACGCCGGCGGCGAGCACGATGGCGCCGCCCAGCACGATCTGGAACACCGCCTGAAGGAAGGGCGTGTCCATATAGCGCGCCCGCACCCATGCGATGATCCACAGTTCGACGAAGACGATGGCGCCGGCGATGCCCGTCGCCACCCAGAATGCGTTCGGCCAGGATTGCGGCACAAGATAGGGCAGCGTGTGGCCGACGCCGCCGAGCGTCGTCATCAGGCCGCAGATGCCGCCGCGCAGCCATGGCGAGCCGCGCCCGGTGAGCGAGCCATCGTCCGACAGCGCCTCCGCGAACCCCATCGAAATGCCGGCGCCGATGGAGGCGGCCATGCCGACGAGAAACGTCTCCCAGTTGGAATGCGTGGCGAAGGCGGCGGCGAACAGCGGCGCCAGGGTGGAGACCGACCCGTCCATCAGGCCGGCGAGGCCCGGCTGGATGTATTGCAGCACGAACATGCGGTGGCGCGTTTCTTCTTCCTCGCCGCGCATCGTCTCCGTCAGGTGGCGCTCGGTCAGTTCGCCGGCGCGCTGCTCGTGGCCCTTCTCGATCATCGCGAGATCGCCGAGCAGCTTGCGCACGCCGACGTCGGTCGCGCGCTCGGCGGCGGCCGCATAGAAGCGCGCGGCCTGGAACTCCATGTTCTCGGCCTCCTTGCGCATGGTCTCGAGCGACAGGTTCTGCGTCAGCCAGACCGGGCGGCGCTTGAGGAAACCTTTCACGTCCTCGCGCCGGATCGGCGGCAGATGCTCGCCGAAACGCTGGCGATAGGTTTCCAGCAGCATCGCGCGGTGGCCGTTCTCCTCCTCCGCCATGTCCTCAAACACTTTGGCGGAAGCCGGGTAGCGCTCCTTCAGTTTTTCCGCGAACGACATGTAGATGCGCCCGTCCTCCTCCTCGCCTGCGATGGCGATGGCGAGAATTTCGCGCTCGGTCAGATCGGAAAAGGCTTTCACGCGCGTCCCCAGTGGCGTTTCGCGACGCTCTCGGGCAGGCTTGCGGCCCGACAAACTCCGGAACGTTCTGTGATAGCGGTCTAAATGTTTCCCTCGCCCTTTTCCACCCCGGCTCGCGGGCGCGCCCGATGAAGCCCGGCTTTCGCACGCGCGCCACGCAGGCGGTGGGCCTGCGTCTGGGGCTGGCGCGCCGCGCGCTCACGCTCGGCGTGCGGGCGGCCGTGTTCGACGCCGACAATCGCGTCTTTCTCGTGCGCCACACCTACACGCCAGGCTGGTATCTGCCGGGCGGCGGGGTCGAGCCCGGCGAAAGCGCGCTTGCAGCGCTCGCGCGCGAATTGCGCGAGGAATGCGAAATGCAGCTGTCCGCGCCACCGCAACTGTTCGGCCTCTATCTCAACCGCGCCGGGCTGAAGCGCGACCACGTGGCGCTCTATGTCGTGCGCGCATTTCACCAGGCGCGGCCGAAGTCGCCCGATTTCGAGATCAAGGAGGCGCAGTTCTTCGCGCCCGAGGCGCTGCCCGGCGGGCTGACGACGGCGACGCGCGCGCGGCTGGCCGAGATCGCGGGCGCGCAGGCGATCGATCCCTGCTGGTGAGGCCGCTTGTCGCGCGCGCGCGTTCATGCTCCAAGCAAGACGAACCGCTGCAAGATCGCATCATGGTCCAGCCCGCTTTCGCCTTCTCCGCCCAGACGCCCGCCGACGCGCCCGCCATCGAACGGCTGACGGAGCGAGCCTTCGGTCCCGGCCGGTTCGCCAAGACCGCCTACCGGCTGCGCGAGGGGCGGCCGGCCGAGGATGCCCTGTCGCTGGCGGCCCGCGTCGGCACGCTGCTGGTCGGCGCCAACCGCATGACGCCGATCCGCATCGGCGAGGCGCCGGCGCTGCTGCTCGGTCCCTTGGTCGTGGAGCCGGCGTTCCGCCAACTGGGGCTTGGCGAGCAACTCGTGCAGAAATCGCTCGAGGCGGCGCGCGCGGCCGGCCATGCGCTCGTCATTCTCGTCGGCGATCCGGCCTATTACGGGCGCATGGGATTCGCGCGCGCGCCCGACGGGCGGATCGAGATGCCGGGACCCGTCGATCCGGACCGGCTGCTCTATTGCGAACTCGTCCCCGGCGCGCTGGAGCGCGTTTCCGGCGCCGTCGCGCCGGCCGACTGAACGACGCGCCAGATCTCGCGCGCGCCGGTCAAATGTCGCGGCCTTCCACTTCCAGGCGCAACTGCTCGACCCGTTTGGCGAGCGTGGGCTGGGCCGGGTACAGCTGCAGCGACTTGCGCAGCGCGGCGAGCGCGTGCGGCTTGTCGCCCTGCTTGCCGTAGAGCGCGCCGAGCGCGGCCTGCGCGCTGAAATGGCGCGGCTCAATCTCCACGGCCCTTCCATAATCGGCGATGGCGCCGGAGATGTCCTCGCGGGCGGCTTTCAGCGCGCCGCGCCGGGCGAAGACATGCGCCCAGCCGGGCGCCAGTTCCGCCAGCGCGTCCAGCAGGCGCTCGGCTTTCGCTATCTCGTGTTTCGTCAGGGCGTCGCCGGCGCGGCTCATCAGCAGATCGGCGGTGTCCGAACCCGAGCGCGCCCACACCCGCTCGATCGCCCCTGCGACGGCGGGCGCATCGTCCGCCTCCGCCCTGGCCAGCCGTTCGAACAAGGCGTCGAGCACGCGGGCGCGCTGGGCGCGCAGCGGTGGGACGGACGTCGGCGCGGGCCGGGGCTTTTCCGCCGCCTTCGGTTTCTCGGGCGGGACGGGCGCCGCGCGCGCGGGACCGCGGCGGCGGTCGAAACGCGGCGTCTCGTCGTCGTCGGGGTCGTCGACGCCGACATTTGGTCCCTGCGAGGGTCGGGGTCCCTGCGAGTGTTGGGGTCCCTGCGAGTGTTGGGGGTCTTGCGACGACTGCGCGCCGCCGACGTTGGGGCCCTGCGGGCCGAAGGCGCGCGCGCCGGGCGGCAGCGGAACCGGCGCGAAGCCCGGAATGCGCAGCATCCGCTCATGATCGGACGGACGCGGCGTCTGCGCCCGGTCCTGGGCGATCGCCGGCGCGACGGCCGTCAACGGCAGCAGGCAGACCAGAAGGCGAAGGCGGGCCATGCCCGAACGTAGGGATTTGGACGCGCGGCGTAAAGAGGCGGCGAAAACGCAAAAAAGCCCCGGAAACCGGGGCTTTGCGTGGCAAGCCGCGATCCGGCGATCAGCCCTGGCGGGCCTTGTAGCGCTTCTGCGTCTTGTTGATGATGTAGACGCGGCCCTTGCGACGCACGATCTGGTTGTCGCGATGGCGGGCGCGCAGGGACTTGAGGGAATTGCGGACTTTCATCGTTTCGGATCCCGGAGATGGTCGACAGCCGGGACGCGCCCGCTTCGAATTGGCGGGTCCTATGCCTCATTTCTGCGGCCGGATCAAGCGCAATGGGCCGTCGCGGCAGGCTTTGGCGCGCCCGAGCGATCAAAAAAACCGGTTAAGGGCGCGCCGGGGGCGCGCCAACGGGCGGCAAACCGGGTATAGACCGCCCAAATGCCAAACGACGCTTCTTCCGACCGCAACGAAAAGACCGGCCGCCATTCGCTGAAGGCCCTCAAGCCCCTGCTGCCTTACGCCTGGCGCTATCGCGGGCGCATCGGGCTCGCGCTGGTGGCGCTGACGGCGGCTTCGGGCGCCACGCTCACCGTGCCGGCGGCCCTGCGCGGCATGATCGACCACGGGTTTTCGGCCGGGGCGGGGCGGATCGACGCCTATTTCGGCGCAATGGCGGCGGTCGTGTTCGTGCTGGCGCTCGCCTCCGCCTCGCGGTTCTATCTGGTCATGACGCTCGGCGAGCGGGTCGTGGCCGATCTGCGCGCCGATCTCTTTCGCCATCTCGCCCATCTCGACGCCGCTTTCTACGACGGCGCCCGCACGGGCGAACTCGTTTCGCGCCTGACGTCGGACACGACGCAACTGAAAGCCGCGTTCGGATCGTCCGCGTCGGTCGCGCTGCGCAACCTGTTCATGTTCGTCGGCGCCATCGTTCTGATGATCCTGACGAGCCCGAAGCTCTCCGCGCTCGCGCTGGTCGCCATTCCGGTGATCGTGCTGCCGCTGGTGGCCTCGGGCCGATCGGTGCGCCGGCGCTCGCGCAATGCGCAGGACCGCCTTGCCGACGCCTCGGCCTATGCGGCCGAAAATCTCGGGGCCGTGCGCACCATGCAGGCGTTCAACGCGCAGGGCGAAGCCGCGCGCCGGTTCGCGTCCGCGTCGGAAGGCGCCTATGCGGCGGCGCGCGACGCCACCGCCGCACGCGCGATCCTCACCTTCGTCGCGATCTTTCTCGCCTTCGCCAGCGTGATCGCGGTGTTGTGGCTGGGCGCGCGCGACGTGCTGGCCGGCCGCATGACCGGCGGCGAGCTTTCGCAATTCGTGCTCTACGCCGTGCTCGGCGCGAGCTCGTTGGGCGAGCTCAGCCAGGTGTGGACGGAGGTGTCGGCGGCGGCGGGCGCGGCCGGGCGCATCGCCGAACTGCTCGGCGTCGCGCCGCGCATCGTCGCTCCGGCCGACCCGCAGCATCTCCCCAAACCGACGCGCGGCCAGATCGTGTTCGATCACGTGCGGTTCTCCTATCCGGCGGCGCCGGTCGCCGGCGTGCTCGAAGACCTGTCGCTGAAGATCGCGCCCGGCGAGCGCGTGGCGATTGTCGGCGCGTCGGGCGCGGGCAAGTCGACGGTGTTTCAGCTGCTGATGCGTTTCTACGATCCCAACGAGGGGCGCATCCTGATCGACGGCGTCGACATCAGGACGCTCGATCCGGACGCATTGCGCGCGGCGATCGCGCTCGTGCCGCAGGAGCCGACGATCTTCGCCGCCAGCGTCGCCGACAACATCGCCTACGGGCAGGACGGCGCCGCGCGCGCGCGGATCGAACAGGCCGCCCATCGCGCGGCCGCCGACACGTTCGTGCGCGATCTCGACAAGGGCTACGAGACCGAACTCGGCGAACGCGGCGTGACGCTCTCGGGCGGCCAGCGCCAGCGGCTCGCGCTCGCGCGCGCCATTCTGAAAGACGCGCCAATCCTGCTGCTCGACGAGGCGACCAGCGCGCTCGATTCGGAAAACGAGGCGCTGGTGCAGCAGGCGCTCGACGATGTGATGGACAATCGCACCACGCTTGTCATCGCGCATCGGCTGGCGACGGTGCTGAAGGCCGACCGCATTCTTGTGATGGACGCCGGTCGCATCGTGGAAGAGGGAACGCACGACGCGCTCGTGTCGCGCGACGGTCTTTATGCGCGGCTCGCGCGATTGCAGTTCGAGACGGGCGCGGCCGCGCTCGCGCAAAAGGCGGCCGAGTGACGAATCGCGCAGGCTGCGACGGCGCCGCGCGCGCGCGATGTGCGCTCGCGCACGGCGCATCCTTGCGGCGCGCTGGCAATCGAACGGCTCCATTCAAGCGATCGAGGTTTGCATGACGTTTCGGTTTCTTCTTGTCGCAGCCGGTCTGGCGGCGAGCGCCGGCGCCGCGCAGGCGCAAAGCTGCGAGCAGAATTTCTCGACCAGCGGCGTGCCGCTGATGACGGCGCTGACCTTCAAGAGCTGGCAGGAATTTCCGCGCGTGAGACCGGCGACGGCGCTCGACAATGTCGCGCGCGCGGTGGCGGCCGAGGGGTTCCTCAACATTTCCGTCGACAAGAGTCTCGGCGCGATCAGCGCCATTCAGGAAACGTCGGGTTCGGGCCGCATCCAGAACCTGCGGCTGGTGGTGCGCAAGAAAGGCGCCGGCGCGCGCGTCGACGGCAATTTCCAGATACAGGCGGGACAGGTGACGGCCGATTCGGCGGTGCGCCCGGTCTTGTGCGGCCTCATTCGCGCGGCGGCCGATTGATCGCCCATTCCAGTTTGAATGTCGGCAGGCCGCTGTTGGGATTGCGGCCCTCGCCGACCTTCACGAAGCCTTCGCGTTCGTAAAAGCGCAGCGCGCGCGCGTTATCGGCGTTCACGTCGAGGTTGATGCGCGCGGGCGAGAGCGCGCGCGCTTCGGCAAGCAGCGCGCGCGCCACGCCCCGGCCGAAGGCGGCGGGCAGGACCGCGATCTGGTCGAGCCAGTTCGTCGCGGGGTCGATCACCACAAAACCGAGAGGCGCCTCCTCGTCGAAGGCGGCGATCAGTCGCGCGCCGTCGGCCTCGAGTTGCGCCAGACGCGCGCGCAGCCACGCGCGGCGCCCGTCGAAATTCATCTGCGGAAAAGTCGCGTTCCAGGCGGCGACCCACAGTTCGACGAGCGCTGCGCGCTCGCGCTCGTCGGGCTCGCGCAGGGCGATCGCGCTCACCGTTCGGTCAGCTTCAGTTCGATGCGGCGGTTGCGGCGCAGCGCCTCCTCGCCGTCGCCCTGTTCGATCGGCTGAAACTCGCCGAAGCCCGCCGCGACCAGATGGTTCGGCTGCACGCCCTTGCCGATCAGATACTGCACCACCGCGATCGCGCGCGCCGACGACAGCGCCCAGTTGGACGGAAACTGCGCGGATTGTATCGGACGCTTGTCGGTATGGCCGTCGACGCGCAGCACCCAGGGAATCTCGGGTGGAATCTCGCGTTCGAGATCGACGATGGCGGCGGCGAGTTTGTCGAGTTCGGCCGGAGCTTCGGCTGACAGCGCCGCCTGTCCGGTGTCGAACAGCACTTCCGACTGGAACACGAACCGGTCGCCCACGATGCGCACGCCCGGTCGATTGCCGAGAATCTCGCGCAGCCGGCCGAAGAAGTCGGAACGATATCTGGCGAGTTCCTGCACGCGCTGGGCGAGCGCGACGTTGAGCCTTTGACCGAGGTCGGAAATCTTCGCCTGCGAATCGCGGTCGCGCGCTTCGGAGGCCTGCAAAGCCTCTTCGATGGCGGCCAGCTGGCGACGCAACGCGGCGATCTGCTGGTTGAGAATGTCGACGCGCGCCTGCGCCTGCGCCGACAGTTGTTTTTCGGCCGTCAGCGCGCTTTCGGCCGCGCCGAGCCTGCCGCTCGCCCCGCTGGCCGCGCCTTCCGCGCCGCCCAGCCGCAAGGCGAGATCGGCGTTTTCCTTGCGCGCGGCTTCGAGCGTGGCGGTGAGCGCCGACAGGCTCGACTGCGCATCCGCCTTGACGGACTTTTCGAGCGCGAGCAGCGAGGTCAATTCCTCGATCTGCCGGTTGAGTTTCTGCAGGGCGGCGTCCTTGCCCGTCACGTCGCGCGACAGGAAGAATTGCGCGAGCATGAACACGCTGATGAGAAAGACGAAGGCGAGCAGCATCGTCGACAGCGCGTCGACGAAGCCCGGCCAGTAATCGGGGCCGGAGCGCAGGCGCCGCTGGCGGCCGAGCGCCATCAGTTCTTCTCGCGCTCTGCGGCGAGCCGCTCGAGCGCGCGCTTGATCTCGCGATTCTGCTCGGCCTGCTGCTCGACCCAGTTGCGGATCATCTGTTGTTCGGAGCGCATGTGCTGAACGAGCGCCTGCACGCCCTCGGCCAGGCTCGCCATCGCCTGCGTGGCCACGCGCGATCCCGTGGCGTCGCTCGCGCCGGCGAGCTTGTCGAGCGCGGCGCGCAAATCCGTCTGCCCTTCGCCGGCGAGCGGCGCGCCCAACGTTTCGGCGCGCGCCGACAGCCGGTCCTCGAGTTCGGTATAGAACCGGTTCTGCGCCTGTCCGACCTGCAGGTCGAGAAAGCCCAGAACCAGCGATCCGGCCAGGCCGAACAGCGAGGCGGTGAACGACAGGCTCATGCCGGCGAGCGGCTTGGCGATGCCGTTCTTCAAATCCTCGAACATGACCGAGGAATCCGCGCCGCCTTTCATCGCGTTGATCACGTCGCCGATCGAACCGACGGTTTCGAGCAGGCCCCAGAAGGTGCCGAGCAGGCCGAGAAAGATCAGGAGGCCGGTCATGTAGCGGAGAATCTCGCGCGATTCGTCGAGCCGGGTGGCGACCGAATCGAGAATGACGCGCAACGTGGCGGTGGTGAGCTGGCCGGCGCGCATGAGCGCGGCCATCGGCGCGAGGAGGCGGGGGGCGAGAGGCGTCTGGCCGGGGGCGGCGGCGGCGCCCCAGCTGTTGGCCCAGCGCACCTCGCCGAACAGGCGGATGACCGAGGCCAGCGCCATCACAACGCCAACAGCGAGAACCGCGAGAATGAGGCCGTTGAGACCGGGATTGGCCATGAAGGCGCGCTCGATCTGCTTGTGGAGCATGAAGGCGACGAAAGCCGCCAGCGCCAGAAACACGATCATCCGCACCAGAAACACATGCGGCATGGAAAGCCGTGTCGGATCTTCGCCGCTGGCCATGTCTTCTCCGCTTGGTTGCGTTTGCACGCTGGCGCGCCGTCGCGGAAATCGTTCCGCCCAAAACGTCGCCACAATGCCATTTTCGCACCGCCCGCGGCAACCGAACCGACGCCGCAGGGCGCGCATGCGCCCGTCCGGGTCGTTTGCGCCGAATCAGGCTTTCTTGAGCGTCTCGCCCAGCGCGCGGTGGATATATTCGTTGCCCGCCAGGATCGCGCCGCGGGTCAGCATGTCGCCGCCGCCCGCAAGATCGCTGGCGAATCCGCCCGCCTCGCGCACCAGCACGACGCCGGCCGCCATGTCCCATGGCTGCAAGGCGCGCTCCCAGTAGCCGTCGTAGCGGCCAGCGGCCACGTATGCGAGGTCGATGGCGGCCGCGCCCAGCCGGCGGATGTTGGCCACGCGCGCCATGGCGGCCGCAAGCTCGGCCTTGAAGCGCGGGTGTTCGGACGCCTTTCCGAGATGCGGAATGCCGGTCGCCACCAGCGCGTCGGCCAGATCGCGCCGCTGGGCGACGCGCAGGCGCCGGTTGTTGAGCCATGCGCCCTGGCCGCGTTCGGCGACGAACATGTCGTCGGCGATGGGGTTGTAGACGAGGCCGGCGACGAGCTGGCCCTCGCGTTCGAGCGCGATGGAGATGGCGAATACGGGCAGCGAGTGCAGGAAATTGAGCGTGCCGTCGAGCGGATCGATGATCCAGCGATGCGCCTTGTCGGCGCCTTCGATCTCGCCGCCTTCCTCCAGCAGAAATCCGTAGCCCGGCCGGGCCTTCGACAATTCCTCGAACAGCACCTTTTCGGCGCGCCGGTCGGCGGCGGTCACGAAATCGCCCGGTCCCTTGACGGAAACCTGCAGATTTTCCACCTCGCCGAAATCGCGCTTGAGCCCGCGCCCGGCCTTGAGAGCGGCGGCGGTCATCACGTTCATCAAAGCGGAGCGGATCATGGCGGCTCGAAACCCTTGAACAAGCGCGAAATCCACGCCTCGCGCGCCGGTCGCGCCGGGCTGGTTTCATGCCGAAGCGGGGCGGCGGCGTCAAGAAGCGGGCGCTGTCGCGGCGCGCGCGACTGGCCTATGGTCGGGCGGGGTCGGGCTTCGACAGGCAGGCGGCATGACGCACGGCGAACCGCAGCACCAGGCGTTCGAGACCGCGCGAACGTTGATGGCGGCGACCGCGCAGGCGCGGGCGCGCAACCGGCGGCAGAAACTGCTGTTCGCCCTCATCACCATCGCGATCACGCTCGCGGGGCTCGCCGCGGTGCGCTATTTCGCACGGCCGGTCACGCTCGTCTTCGCGGTCGCGCCGGCCGGCGGTCCGGAGCAGGCGTTCGCGGAGAAACTCGCCGGCCTCGTCGCCCAGCAGAGCTGGCGCGCGCGGCTGCGCGTGTCCGTGGAGGAAACGCCCGCGCTCGCGCTCGCGCGGTTCGCGCAGGGCAAGGCGGACCTCGCCATCGCGCGCACCGACATGCGCATTCCCTCGCAGGCGCGCGCACTCGCGCTCCTCGACCATGTCGCGCTGGTGATCGCCGCGCCGAAGTCGCCGAAACTCAGGTCGATCGCCGCGCTCGCCAACAAGCGCGTGGCGCTCGTCGGCGCCGACCCGCGCGACGCGGCCTTCGTCCGCAGGTTCTTCGAGGCGCAGGACATCGCGCTCGCCGGCGAACTCGACATACGCACGACCGACGCGCTCGCGCCGCTGTTCGAGCCCGGCGGCCCGGCCGCCGTCGTGGCGCTGGAGCGGCGGTCGCGGCTGGTGAAGGACCGGCGCTGGGAGGCGGCGGCGCAGAAACCCGGCTTCGATCTCGTCGCCGTCGGCGGCGCCAAGGCGCTCGAACGAAGAATGCCAGGCGCCAAGCAGGAGGCGATCGAAGCCGGCGCTCTGGCGGCGGCGCCGCGCATTCCCGCCGAAGACGTCGATTCGCTGGAGCTGGAGGAACTGCTCGTCATCCGCGCGAAGATCGCGTCCTCGATCGTGTCGCCGCTCGCCGAACTCATTCTCGAAAATCGCGAGGGGCTCGGACAGGAAGGCGCGTTCGCCGCCGCGATCGAGGCGCCGGACGTGGAGAAGGACGCGCGCGTGCTCGCCCATCCGGGGGCGGCCGACTACGTGAACGGCGAAGTGCAGACGATCTTCGACCGCTACGGCGATCTTTTCTATATCGGCGCCACGGTCGCCAGCATCGTCGGCTCGACGTTCGTGGCGCTCTATACGGCGTTCACGCGCGTGCAGCCGGTGAGCGCGAGCCAGCTCGCGCAATCGATCCTCGACGCCACGCGCGACATCCGCATCGCGCGCGATCTGCAGGCGGTGGCCCATGCGGAGGGCGAGCTGGACGCGATTCTGGAGGAAACGCTGGAGGGCCTGCGCGACGGTTCGGTGTCGACCGAGGGTTTCGACGGGTTCCGCCTCGCCTACGAGCGGGCGCGCGATCTGGCGACGCGCCGGCGGGCGGAGCTGGAGGCGGGCGGCGGCCTTTTCGCGCAGGGGTGACGGGCGGGCGTGGCGCTGCGCGCCGAGCCGGGATATGAACGGACGATTCCAGCCATTGCGGACCTGCACGATGAGCGCGCCCCTCACCTTCGACCAACGTCTCGACCGCCTCGCCGACATCGCCGTCAATGTCGGCCTCGGCCTGCAGAAAGGGCAGGAGGTGGTGATGACGGCGCCGGTGGAGGCGCTCGACCTGTCGCGCCGCATCTCGCGCGCGGCCTATCGCGCCGGCGCCTCGCTCGTCACCGCCATTCTCGGCGACGAGCAGCAGACCGTGCTGCGCTATCGCCATGCCGACAATTCCTCGTTCGACATGGCGCCGTCCTGGCTGTTCGAGGGCATGGCGAGCGCCTATCGCAACGGCGCGGCGCGGCTCGCCGTCGTTGGCGATGATCCGGCGCTGCTCGCCGACGAAGACCCCGAAAAGGTCGCGCGCGCCAATCGCGCGCGGTCGAAGGCCTATAGTCCCGCGCTGAAGCTCATTTCCGATTTCGCGATCAACTGGGCGATCGTCGCCGCCGCCACGCCCGCCTGGGCGCGCGCGGTGTTTCCGGACGATTCCGAACCGGTCGCGCTCGACAAGCTGTGGGACGCGATCTTCAAGGCCTCGCGCGTCGACGGACCCGATCCGGTCGCCGCATGGCGCGACCACAACGCGGCGCTCGCGCGCCGCACGACCATGCTCAACGCGCGGCGCTTTCACGCGCTGCGTTTCACGGGGCCGGGCGCCGGTCTGACGGTCGGGCTCGCCGACGGGCACGAATGGGCGGGCGGCGCCTCCACGTCCAGAAACGGCGTCGTCTGCAACGCCAACATTCCGACCGAGGAGGTGTTCACCACGCCGCACAGGCTGCGCGTGTCGGGCCACGTGCGCGCGACCAAGCCGCTTTCCTACATGGGCGCGCTGATCGAGGACATCGCCGTGCGGTTCGAGGAAGGGCGGATCGTGGAGGCGCATGCGCGCAAGGGGCAGGACGTTCTCCAGAAGGTGCTGGAGACGGACGAGGGCGCGCGGCGGCTCGGCGAAGTGGCGCTGGTGCCGTTCTCGTCGCCCATCTCGCAGAGCGGGCTTCTGTTCTACAACACGCTGTTCGACGAAAACGCGGCGAGCCATATCGCGCTCGGCCAGGCCTATTCGAAATGTTTCGTCGGCGGCGACACGCTCAGCGAGAGCCAGTTGTCGGCGCAGGGCGCCAACCGTTCGCTCATCCACATCGACTGGATGATCGGCTCGGGCGAAACGGATGTCGACGGTCTCGACGCGGACGGCCGCGCGACGGCGGTGATGCGCCAGGGCGAGTTCGTGATCTGACGCGAAAGCGTCATGCAAACGTGATTTGCTACACGGCGCGCGCGTGCGCGGGCGGACGATTTTCCGGCGGGGCGCATGGGCGAGACGGGTTCGATCGGTTTCGGCAAGGGACTGGGCGCGTGCGCGCTGATCGCTTTCGCGCTTGCGGCCCCGGCGCGCGCGCAAACGGCCGACGACGATACGATGGCCGAACCCGGCCAACCGACGATCGCGTCCGCGCTGCCGGAACCGTGGCGGACATGGAACGGGCTGCGCCCCGCGCTCGAAGATCGCGGCGTGACGTTCGCCTTCACCTATCTGTCGGACGCCATGCGCACGCTCGGGCGCGAAGGTCGGCAGGGCGCCAGCTACATGGGCCGGGCGGAAGGCGTCATGGAGGCCGATCTCGAAAAGCTTCTCGGCTGGCGCGGCGCGCGGTTCCATGTCGGCGGGTTTGTCATTCACGGCGTCGGGCTCAGCCATCATTTCGTGCGCAATCTGGCGAATGTGTCGGACCTGGAGGCGACCGCCTCGCTGCGGTTCAACGACGTCTGGATCGAACAGAAATTCGGCGACCGGCTGTCGTTGCGGGTGGGGCGGATCGCGGGCGATTCCGAATTTTTCTTTTATGCGCCTTCGGCGTCGCTGCCGGTGGGGGGCGCGTTCGGCTGGACGCCGTTGACCAGCCTCAATCTGCCCAACGGCGGTCCCGGCTATCCGCTCGCCTGGCCGGGCGCGCGGCTGCGCTACGACGCCGGCGAGAGGCTCTCGCTTCAGATCGGCGTGTTCGATGGCGACGCCCTCGGGCCCGGCCTGCGCGATCCGGACGTGCGCGACCGCGCCGGCGTGCGCGCCCGGTTTTCCGCGCCTTTCGTCATCGGCGAGGCGCAGGTGAAATACACCCTGCCGGTCTTCGGCGGGCTCTCGGGGCAGGTCCGCATCGGCGCGTGGCGCCATTTCGGCCGCTTCGCCGACCAGCGGTTCGATACGCTCGGCCTGCCGCTGGCCGCGCCGGCGCGCGCGGGCGCGGCGCGTTTCCACCGCGGCGATTTCGCATTCTACGGCGTGATCGACCAGCAGGTGTGGCGTTCAGCCGACACCGCCGCCAACGGCGTATTCGTGTGGGCGCGCGCGGGCATCGCGCCGCCCGATCGCAACCCGATCGATCTCTACATCGACGGCGGGGTTAATTTCATCGGGCTCGTTCCCGGCCGCCCCAACGACCGGTTCGGCTTTGCGGCCTACTACGCGCGCATTTCGTCGGCGGCGCGCGCGTTCGATCGCGACAGCCGGCTGTTCGGCGCGTGGACCGCGCCGCTGCGCGATCGCGAGGCGCTCGTGGAGGCGACATACGCATTCGAGGCCGCGCCCGGCTTCGCGGTGCAACCGCATGTTCAGTACATCATCCACCCTGGCGGCGCCGGCCGCGGGTTCGACGGCGAAGGGCGCATCAAGCCCGCGCGCGCGGCGACGATCGGGCTGCGCACGTCGATCAAGTACTGAGCGCGCTCACATCGCGGGCGCGTAGCCGCGCGCGTGATTGAGGCGCGACTGGGCGACGCCGATTTCCACCACGCTCGCCGCGTGCGCCTTCTGCGCCTCGAGCAGCGATTGTTTCGCGCGGAACAGATCCGACACGCCCGTCTCGCCGAACCGGAACGCCTTGCGCGACAGTTCGAAATGCTCGTTGGCGGTCTTCAGGCGCTGGGTTGCGATGGCGCCGGTGCGGCGTGCGGCGTCGAGCGCGCGGCGGGCGGCGCGTATTTCGGCGTCGACGGCGCGGCGCGCGGCGGCGAGTTCTGCGGTCGCCCTGGCGACTTCGGCTTCGGCCTCGGCGCGGCGCGGCTCGTTGCGCCCGGCGGTCGGCAGGCTCATGCGGAAGCGCAAACCGAATGTCGTCGCCTCGGCGCGCGTGTTGCCCTGCGCGTTCGTCTCGCGTCGACCGAACACGCCGATTTCCGGATTTTCGATCGGCGTGGCGGCGACGAGCTGCGCCTGCGCCTGCGCCCGCGCGAGGCTGGCGAGCGGGGCGCGCAAGGCCGGGTGCGCGTCGAGCGCGCGATCGCCCATCAGCGGCTCAAGCACGCCGTCCGGCTTGCCGCCGGCGGTCAGCGTTTCGTAGGCCGCGCGCGCGGCCTGCGCCGCGGCTTCGGCCTGGGAGAGTTCGGTGGCCGCGGCCAGCGTCTCGTTGCGCGCGACGAGCGCGTCCTGCTGCGGCGCGTCGCCGAGTTGCGTGCGGCGGTCCATGTCCTGTTGCAGATCGCGCGCGGTCGTCACGCGCTCGCGCGCGATCGCCGTCTCGCGTGTCGCGCGCTGCGCCCGCCACCATGCATCGCGCACCAGGCCCGCGACCTCCAGCCGCCGCAATTCGAGCCGCTGCTCGAATTCGACGATGCTCGCGTCGACCGTGCTGCGCAGCGCGTCGCGCTGGCCCGGCAGCCAGATCGGCATGCCGGCCTCGAGTTCGGCCTCGCGCGTGCGGTTCGTGCCGGGTTCGACGTCGACCAGGTTGCGATAGGAGCCGCGTCCGACCCCGCGCGCGGAGCCCGCGACGTAGGGCGAGCCGGGCGTGACGGAGTCGACTGTCGCGTAGCGCGCGGCCGCGGCGCGCCGTTGCGCGAACAGCGTCTTGCCCGCGGCGTCGATCGACAGGGCTGACGACAGATGGCGCGCCAGCGCAAAGCCCGTCGCTTTCGTTTTGGCGCGCGGGGCGGCCGCAGTCGGCGCGGCGACCGCCAACGCAAGCACGAGAACGAGGGCGCGCTTCATGATGCGGCTCCGTGTGCGGCGTGGTGAGCGTGGGTCGGAGCTGCGCCGTTCGACTGCGCCGCCGCGAGATCCATCTCCAGCTTTCTGGCGCGCGAGACGCCGAACCGGTCGTAGAGAATCGGCAGCAGGACGAGCGTGAGAATGGTGGCCGACACCAGCCCGCCGATGACGACGACGGCGAGCGGGCGCTGGATTTCTGCGCCCGGTCCCGTTTCGAACAAGAACGGCGCAAGGCCGAGCGCGGCGATCATCGCGGTGAGCACCACGGGGCGCACGCGGCGCACGGCGCCCTCGATCACCGTGTCGCGCAAGGTTCGGCCGCCTTCCTCGGCCAGCTTGTTGATGTAGGAGATCAGCACCACGCCGTTCAGCACGGCGATGCCGATGAGCGCGATGAAGCCGACGGAGGCAGGCACCGATAGAAACTCGCCCGACAGCCAAAGGCCGAGCACGCCGCCGATGGCTGCGAACGGCACGTTGCAGAACACGAGCGTGGCCTGCCGGACCGAGCCGAACGTGAAATAAAGCAGCAGGAAAATCAGTCCCAGCGCGAGCGGCACGACGAGCGCGAGCCGCGCGGAGGCGCGCTGCTGGTTCTCGAACTGGCCGCCCCATTCGAGTCGGTAGCCCACCGGCATCTTCACGTCGCGCGCGACGGCGGCCTTGGCCTCGTCGACAAAACCGACGAGGTCGCGGCCCGTCACGTTCGACAGCACGGTCGCGAACCGCTGCGTCTCTTCGCGGATGATCTGGATCGGCCCGTCCTCGATCTTGACGGCGGCGACCTGCGACAGCTCGACCGACCTGCCATCGTGGGTGACGATGGGCGTGCGCGCGAACTCGGTCGGCGAGCGCCGCGCCATCTCGTCGCCGCGCACGACGAGCGGGGTGCGCACCGGACCTTCGATGACGATGCCGGCCGGCTGGCCGTCGATCCATACGCGCAGCGCATCCTGAATCTCGGCGGCGTTGAGGCCCAGTCGGCCGGCCATCGGACGGTCGACGCGCGCGGTCAGATAGCGCATGCCCGCGTTGCGCAGCGCGAACACGTCCTGCGACCCCCCGATCTTCTTCAGGACGGCGCCGATCTCGCCGGCGATGCGGTTGAGTTCGCCGATCTCCTGACCGAACACTTTCACCACCACGTCGCCGCGCGCGCCGATGATCATCTCCTGCACGCGCATGTCGATCGGCTGCGAGAACGAATAGGAAATGCCGACCAGCGGCTCCAGCGTCTTGCGCATTTCCTCCACCAGCGCGTCGACCGACTTGAACCGCCATTTCTCCTTCGGCGCGAGCGTGACGTACATGTCGGACTCGTTGAGGCCGACGGGGTCGAGGCCGAGTTCGTCGGCGCCCGCGCGCCCCATGATGCTCGTCACCTCCGGCACGTTCTTCAGAATCTCCTGCTGGACGCGCATGTCGAGTTCGGCGGTGAAGGGAATGCCGACGGAGGGCAGCTTGCGCACGGTGATGACCGGCGTGCCCTCGTCCATCACCGGCATGAAGGTCTGGCCGATACGTGTGAAAGCGACGCCGGCGGCGATCAGCCCGACCACCACGACCACCACGACCGCGGAGGGGCGGCGCAGCGCGCCGACGACGACCGGTCGATAGAAAGCCAGCAGCTTGCGCACGAGCCAGGGCTCGTCCGATGCGCCGGGGCGCAGCAGCGTGGCGCTGAGCGCCGGCACGACGGTGAGCGCCAGAAGGAGCGCCGCCGTCAACGCAAAGGCGATGGTGAGCGCCACCGGCGCAAACAGACGGCCCTCCAGTCCTTCGAGCGACAGCAGCGGCAGAAAGACCGTAACGATGATCGCGACGCCCGAGACGAGCGGCGGCGCCACCTCTTTGGCGGCGACCGACGTCATGCGCAGACGTTCGGCGGGCGTCGCCGTCTTCACGCCCGCCATCGCGTGTTCGACGTTCTCCACCACCACGACCGCGCAATCGACCAGCAGGCCGATGGCGATCGCAAGGCCGCCGAGCGACATGATGTTGGCGCTCAGCCCCCACGCCTTCATGATGCCGAACGTGGCCAGCGCGGCGAGCGGCAGCATGAGCGACACGACCATCGCCGCGCGCAGGTTGCCGAGAAACAGCAGCAGCAGCACCACGACGAGCGCGATCGCCTCCAGCAGCACTTTCTGCACCGTCCAGACGGCTTTCTCGATCAGGTCCGAGCGGTCGTAGAAGATCTCCACCTGCACGCCGTCCGGAAGCTCCAGACCGATGTCGTCGAGTTTCGTCTTCACGCCGTTGACCACGCGTCGCGCGTCCGAACCGCGCAGGCCAAGCACGATGCCCCACACCGCCTCGCCCTCGCCGTTGCGCGTGACGACGCCGTTGCGCGCGAGCGCGCCGTTGCGCACCTGGGCGATGTCGGACACGCGCACGATTCCCGTCGGGCGGGAGGCGACGACGATGGAGGCGATGTCGTCCAGCGTTTGCAGGCGCCCTTCCACGCGCACGAGCAGCGCCTCCTCGCCTTCCTGCACGCGGCCGGCGCCGTCGTTGCGGTTGTTGCCGGTCAGCGCCTGGGTCAGCATGGCGACGGTGATGCCGCGCGCCGCCATCGCCGACGCCGAGGGCGCGACCTCGTAGGTACGCACATGCCCGCCCAGCACGTTGACGTCGGCGACGCCCGGCACCGCGCGCAGGGCGGGACGGATCGTCCAGTCGACGATGGAGCGCTGCTGCGTTGGCGTCAGCTCGCCGCCGACGAGCGTGAACATGATCACTTCGGCGAGCGGCGTGACGATGGGCGCCAGGCCGCCGCTCGCGCCGGGCGGCATCTGGTCCAGCACCGAGGCGAGACGCTCGTTGATCTGCGCGCGCGCCCAGAAAATGTCGACGCCCTCGTTGAACTCGAACGTCAGGAGAGCGACCGAATAGCGCGTCGTCGAACGAATGCGCGCGAGATTGGGCACGCCGCGCGCGGCCAGTTCGATCGGCGCCGTCACGCGCGCCTCCAGTTCCTCGGGCGTGAGGCCGGGCGCGCGCATCGCCACCAGAACCTGCACGGGCGCCACATCGGGAAAGGCGTCGATCGGCAGGTTGCGATAGGCGTTGATCCCCCAAACCGCGAGCGCGATCGCGCCGAGAAAGACCAGCAGGCGCTGGCGCAGCGAAAGATCGATCACGAAACCGAGCATCGCGCGCTACTTCTCCGCTCGTTCGGCAAGCTCGGCGACGAGCGCGAGAATGCCGCGCGTGGCCACGCGTTCGCCTGCGCGCAAGTCGGCGCGGATGGAGGCGGTTTCGGTCGTCTCGGCGATCAGTTCGACAGTGACGGCGCGAAAGCCCTGGTCGGTGCGCAGGAACACCCACTCCAAGCCGCCGTGATGAACGACGGAGGCCGCCGGCACGCGCCATTGCGGCGCGCCGTCGCTCGAAATGCGCACGATCGCCTGCACAGCCTGTCCCGGCCGCACGGCTGCATTGCGCGGCTCGAACTCCGCCACCGCGGTCACCGACTGCGTCGCCGTATCGGCCGAACGCGAGACGCGCACCAGCCGGCCTTCGAGGCCGAGCGACGGCAGCACGACCTTGTCGACATGCGAGAGCGCCGCCACGCGCGCGAGCGGCACCTGCAGGTTCGCCCAGATCGGCGAGAGGTTGGCGATGGTGGCGAGGGGAGCGGCGGCGGCCACGCGTTCGCCGGCCGTGGCGTGACGCTGCAGCACGACGCCGGAAATCGGCGCGCGCACGGTCAAGGACGGGACCATGCGCCGGTCCTTCCGCAATTGCGCGACGTCGGCCTCGCTCATGCCGTGGAGGATCAGCAACTGCTGCTGTTCGTCCAGCCGCGAACGGGCGAGCGCGGCTTCCGCGCGCGTCGTCAACAGCCGCCGTTCGGCGATGATGCGTTCGCGATACATCTGTTCGTCGCGCCGCAATTTCTCGGCGGCGAGCGCTTCCTCGGCGGCGGCCGCGAGAAAGGCGCGCTGCGCCTCCACCAGATCCTGCGACTTGAGCTGGGCGAGCGGCGCGCCTTCGCGCACATCCTCGTCGGGGGACACGAGAATGGTCTCGACCAGGCCCGCGGCCGGCGCGGCGACAATGCGCAATTGCTGCGGCGGCACCACGATGGTGGCGGGCGTCACCAGTTCGTCGGCGGCTTTTTCCGATTCGATGACGCGCGTCTCGATGCCCGCGGCCTTGATCTGCGCCTCGCTCAGTTTCAGCACCACCTGGCGGGCGGGCGGCGTTTCGGCGCGTGCGGGCGCGACGGCGAGAGGCGTCAATGAAAGTGCCAAAAGAAGTGCGCGCGCGATGATCATGGCGTGGTCGTCGTCTCTTTCGGGCGGGGCGTGGCCAGACCGGCCGGCGATTGTCACAGAACAGCGACCGGCGGGGAAGCGGCCGGTTCGTCGCGGCTGGTTCTACCCGACGCGTTCGACTGTTCAACGAAAAGCGGACCGCCTGAACAAAATTTAATGGTTGACCCGCCTCCGGCGGCGCGCATGGGGACTGTTGCGCAAAGGCCGCGCGTGGCGAAAATCGGCGACGGGAGCACGAACAGGAGGACATCATGGGCCGGCGGATCGTGGATATTTCTGTCGCCTTGCAAAACGACATACCGGCGGACCCGCCTGGCATGTTTCCAACCATCGACTATGTCGACCACCAGCAGAGCATTCCGCAGATTCTGCCGTTTTTTCCTGGACTGAAAGCGGAAGACCTGCCGGACGGCCAGGGCTGGGCCGTGGAACGCGTGCAATTGTCCACGCATAACGGCACGCATCTCGACGCGCCATGGCATTTCCACCCCACGATGAATCGCGGCGAACGGGCCTGGACCATCGACGAGGTTCCGCTCGAATGGTGTTTCCAGCCAGGCGTGAAGCTCGACTTCCGCCATTTCGAGGATGGCTACGTGGTGAGCGCGGCGGATGTGGAGGCGGAGCTTGATCGCATTGGCCACACGTTGCGGCCGCTCGACATCGTGGTCGTCAACACGCGCGCGGGCGCCAGATACGGCGCGCCCGATTATGTGTCGTCGGGGTGCGGCATGGGTTGCGAGGCGACGATGTATCTGCTGGAGCGCGGCGTGCGCCTGACGGGCATCGACGGCTGGAGCTGGGACGCGCCGTTCGTCCATACCGCGAAGAAATATGCGGCGACGCACGACGCGCGGCTGATCTGGGAAGGCCACAAGGCGGGCCGTCATATCGGCTATTGCCACATCGAGAAACTGCACAATCTCGAAAGCCTTCCGGCGACCGGATTCATGATCGCGTGTTTCCCGGTCAAGATCGCGCGCGCGTCCGCCGGCTGGACGCGCGCGGTGGCGATCATCGAGGATTGAGGCTTTCGAGATAGCGCGCCGCGCCCACGCCGGCCGCGCGGCCGGTGGCGAAACAGGCCTGCAACAGATAGCCGCCGGTCGGCGCGTCCCAGTCGAGCATTTCGCCGGCGACGAACACGCCGGGCCTTGCGCGCAACATGAAATGTTCGTCGAGCGACTCGAAAGTCACGCCGCCGCTGGTGGAAATGGCGCGGTCGAGACCGGCGACGCCGGCGATCGGCAGGCGCGCGCATTTGATGCGCATGGCGAGCGCGGTCGCCTCGCGCGGCGCAGGACCGCCGCGCGACAGCCGCAACAGCGCGATCGCCGCCGGCGCGAGGCCGGCCTTGCGCAGGGCGTTGGCGCGCGAATCTTTCGCGCGTGTTTTCGCAAGGCGCGCCGCGAGCGCGTCGATATCGAGATCGGGCTTGAAATCGACGACGAGTTCTTCGGCGCCGGCTGCGCGCACGGCGGAGGCGAGCGCGTAGACCGGCCCGCCTTCGAGCCCGCGCCGTGTGATCGTCATGTCGCCGCGCGCGGTGGCTCCGGCGGCCGTCACGACGATGTTCTTGATCGGCGCGCCTTCGTGCCGTTCGAGAAAGCCCTGCGGCCAGTCGGCGAGCAGACCGCAGTTGGCCGGTTCGAGCGGGGCGACGTCGGCGCCGGCGGCGCGCAGGGTTTCGACCCATGCGCCATCGGCGCCGAGCCGCGGCCAGCTCGCGCCGCCGAGCGCGAGCACGCAGGCATCGAAGGCGACCGTCTCGCGCGCGCCGTCGGCGCGTCGGAACACGCAGGCCGCGCCCTCAAAGCCGACGAAACGCATGCGCGTGCGCGCCCTCGCGCCGCCCGCCGCAAGCCGCGCGAGCCATGCGCGCAACAACGGCGCGGCTTTCATCGCCCTGGGAAACACCCGGCCGCTCGATCCCACGAACGTCTCCTGCCCGAGACCGGCGCAGAAATCGCGCAACGCCTGCGGCGGAAAGGCGTGCAACGCGGCCACGAGTAGCGGCGCGGCCGCGCCGTACCGCGACAGAAACCGCGCGAAGTCTTCCGCATGGGTGATATTCAGGCCGCTCACGCCCGCCATCGTGAGCTTGCGGGCGAGCGAGGGCATGGCGTCGAACACGGTCGCGTCCGCGCCGGCGTCCACCAGCGCCTGCGCGGCCATCAGCCCCGCCGGTCCGCCCCCCACCACGATCGTGCGCCCGATTCGCTGCATGGCGCATCAACGCCGCACGGGCCCCGCGCCGCAAGTTCCATGTTATGGAACGCCATGAGTCGTTCCGGTTCGACCTACCATTTCGTCGTCGGCGCGGACGGGCCGCCCGCCCGGCTGGACCTGTTCCTCAGCCGCCAGCCGGCGCTGGACGCGGCGGCGCTGTCGCGCACCCGCATCCGGGCGCTGATCGAACAGGGCTGCGTGCGCGTCGCCGGCGTCGTCGCGCGCGATCCGGCTGCGAAGGTCGCCGCAGCGGCCGAAATCGAACTGACGGCCCCCGCGCCGGCGCCGGCCGAGCCGGCCGCGGAAAAAATTCCGCTGAACATCGTCCACGAGGACGACGCGCTGATCGTCATCGACAAGCCGGCCGGCCTGGTCGTCCATCCCGCGGCGGGCCATCGGGCCGGCACGCTGGTCAATGCGCTCATCGGCCATTGTGGGGCGAGCCTGTCGGGGATCGGCGGCGTGCAGAGGCCCGGCATCGTCCACCGGCTGGACAAGGACACGTCGGGGCTGTTGGTCGTCGCCAAGACCGACGCCGCCCATCGCGGCCTGTCGAAACTGTTCGCCGACCACGGGCGCACGACGGATTTCGCCCGCGAATATCTGGCGGTGGTGTGGGGCGCGCCGGAGCGGACGTCCGGCGTGGTGGAGGCGCCGATCGCCCGTCATGCGCATGCCCGCGAGCGGATGACGGTCGCCCGCGCCGGGCGCGAGGCGATCACCCATTGGCGGGTGGAGGCGACCTACGGCGCCGACAAGGCCGGCAAACCGATCGCAGCCCTGGTCCGGTGCCGGCTTGAGACGGGCCGCACCCATCAGATTCGCGTCCACATGGCCCATATCGGCCACCCGCTGATCGGCGATCGGGTCTATGGCGCGGGCTTCCGCACCAAGGCGGCGCAGTTGCCGGAAAAGGCGCGCAAGGCGGTCGAATCGTTCCCGCGGCAGGCGCTGCACGCGGCCCGGCTTGCGCTGCCGCATCCCGTCAGCGGCGAATTTTTGGACTTCGCCAGCGAACCGCCGGCCGACTTGCGGAGTCTCATAAGGGAACTTGCGTGCGCGTGAGCTTCAGGGATAGGGACCGTCGTAAAGGCGGCTGGCCGGCGACTGGATAGAACCGTCTGTTTTATTTCGGTTTTCTTTCCTCCGTCGGTTCGCCGGAGCGGAGGCGCCGATGGGTGGATTACCGAAATTTAAGGCGATTGCGGCGACCCGGCGCCCGGCGCGGCCCTCTTTCGGCCACGGTCCGGCATCCCTATATCGGCCAGTTGCGGTCGGCTTATCGCGACCGCCAACGGTCCGCCGACAGGGGACCTCAGGAGGTATCATGGCGTCCGCCATTCCGATGATCGCCGGCGAAAGCGGCCTTGCCCGCTATCTCGCCGAAATCCGTCGCTTCCCCCTGCTGGAGCCGCAGGAGGAATATATGCTCGCCAAGCGCTGGCGCGAGCACCAGGATCCCAAGGCCGCGCACAAGCTGATCACCTCGCATCTGCGGCTCGTTGCCAAGATCGCGATGGGCTACCGCGGCTACGGCCTGCCGATCGGCGAGGTCGTGAGCGAAGGCAACGTGGGCCTGATGCAGGCGGTGAAGCGATTCGAGCCCGACAAAGGCTTCCGTCTCGCCACCTACGCCATGTGGTGGATTCGCGCGTCCATTCAAGAGTACATCCTGCGCTCGTGGTCGCTCGTGAAAATGGGCACCACCGCGAACCAGAAGAAACTGTTCTTCAACCTGCGGAAGGCCAAGAGCCAGATTTCCGCTCTCGAGGACGGCGACCTCAGGCCCGAGAACGTGAAGGCGATCGCGCGCAAGCTCGGCGTGTCCGAACAGGAGGTGACGGAAATGAACCGTCGCCTGTCGGGCGACGCCTCGCTCAACGCGCCGCTGCGCATCGACGGCGAAGGCGAGTGGCAGGACTGGCTGGTCGACGACAGCGCAAGCCAGGAAAGCCTTCTGGCCGAATCCGAGGAGAGTCAGAACCGTCACGCCGCGCTCAAGCGCGCGCTTGCGGTGCTCAACCCGCGCGAACGGCGCATCTTCGAGGCGCGCCGGTTGCAGGACGAGCCGCTGACGCTCGAACAACTGTCGGAAGAATTCGGCGTGTCGCGCGAGCGGGTGCGCCAGATCGAGGTCCGCGCGTTCGAGAAGGTGCAGCAGGCGGTGCGCGAGGGCATGGCGCTGATCGAAACGCCGCCCGCGCGTCTGGCCGCGCCGCAGCCGGCCGCGGCCCGCTGACAGACTTTCGCCATCGCGACTTTCGCCCGGCTCGGCCGGGCGTTTTTTTTTTGGCTGCGTCTTTCGAGCGCGCGGCTCTTTAAATTTCACCGGGCAGTTTCGAAGTCTGCATGGAAACGAGGGGCCGATCCATGACCCAACCCATGCATGTCGTCTGTCCGCAGTGTCACGCGGTCAATCGCGTGGCCGCCGATCGTCCGGCGGGGCAGGCCGTTTGCGGCCAGTGCAAGAGCAATCTTTTCGCCGGCGCGCCGATCGAACTCACTTCGGCGACGTTCGACAAACATACGAGCCGCAACGATCTGCCCATGATCGTCGATTTCTGGGCGCCGTGGTGCGGTCCGTGCCGGGCGATGGCGCCGGTGCTGGAGCGCGCCGCGCGCGAACTGGCGCCGCGCGCCTTGTTCGCCAAGGTGAACGTCGACGAAAATCCCGATCTTGCCGCCCGTTTCAACATCCGCGGCATTCCGGCGCTGGCGCTGATGAAACACGGGCGCGTGCTGGCGCAGCAGGCCGGGCTGGTCGATTTCGAGTTCCTGCGTCGCTGGGCAGGCTAGGGCCGCGAGCCGAGGCGTTCAGACGACGCATCGGCATTGTCCAAAAAGTCTGCAACTTTTTGGGCCGATGCTTCTCGCCGCATCGGCCTTGTCCAAAAAGTCTGCAACTTTTTGGGCCGATGCGTGGTCTGGCCGCATCGGCCTTGTCCAAAAAGTCTGCAACTTTTTGGGCCGATGCTATTTCTGCTGCTCCCATGCGGCGATGGCGTCGTCGATGACGCGCGCGCCGGAGGGGCCCTTTTCGAGGGTCAGCTTGGCGACGCGGCCGTTCGACATCAGGATCGGCAGATCGAACCAGCCGCGCGTTTTCAGCAGTTCCAGATTGCGCTTCTCGAAATCGCCGCGCGCAAGGCCGATCAGATAGAAGTTCTCGGTGATCGGCACCGGAACGCCGGCGAGCGGATCGCCTTCCGGCGCTTCCTCGCGGCGCATCTGCACGTTCGAGATTTGTTTCACGCCGGGGAATTCGGTCCCCTGCTGCGGGGTGAAGCGCACCTCGATCGTATGGGTCGCCGGCAGGCTGCCGTCCATGTTCTTCTGAATTTCCAGGGTGGCGCGCAGGCGCGCCTCGGGAATCTCGATGTCGGCGCTGACGCCCGCGCCGAGCGGCTGGCCAGGCCCGCGCGCGACGTTCTCCAGCCGCCACACGACCGAGCCGACGAACGTCTTGACCTTGGATTCGACTTCCGGCGCCTCGATCAGCAACGCGGCGCGATGGGCGACGGCCAGAGGGGCCTGGGCCGGCGCGCCCGAGGGCGGGGCGGGGCGCGGCTGCACGCGCGCGTCGGGCCGGGTCTCGCTTTTCGTCTCTTCCGACGGCGGTCCGCCGACCCGTCCGCCGATCTTGCCTTGCGCGGGCTGTTCGGTGGTCTGGCCGGGCGGCGCCTTCAGTTGCGCGAGGTCCTCGGGCTTGTTGCGCAGCGTGATCGCAGCGCCGGCGACCGCCAGCACGACCGCCGCGACGATCGCGCCGAACACCCACATGCGCCGGTTGGCGCGGCGCGGTTCGACAGGGGCCGGCGCAAGCGGCCGACCGGCTTCGCGCAGGCGCGGCAGTTCGTCCTCGGTCGCTGCGTCCTCGTCCGTCTCGCGCGACTTGCGGCGAAATGACAGGGTCGGGCGCGGGCGTTCGGAAATGTCCTCGCCGGGCGGGGCGGGGGCCGGGCGCTCCTCGCGGACAGCCTCGTCCACAAGCGAAGCGTTGGCCGCGTAGTCCGCGGCGGCGCGCGCCGCGATGTCGCCTTCCAGGCGCGCGACCGCCTCGTCGAGGGCGTTGGATTCGCGGGCTATGTCGCTTTCGGCGATCGGCGGCTCGATGGCGCGCAGCTGGCCGAGCAGCGCCTTGCGGGCGCGGTCGTAAACGCCGCGGCGCGTGTCCGCGTTCGACTGGGCGAGGCCCGCGACCGCCTTGGCGAGTAATGGATAATAGTCGGCCATCGCGCGTTTAAGACCATCCCCGCTCTGTTGCGTCAATCCTGGAAGGGATTATGGACCAGGATCGTGTCGTCCCTTTCGGGGCTTGTCGACAAAAGGGCCACAGGCGCCTCGATCAGTTCCTCGATGCGCCGGACGTATTTGATCGCCTGGGCCGGCAGGTCCGCCCACGAACGGGCGCCGCCGGTCGTCCCCTCCCAGCCGGGAATGGACTCGTAGACCGGCTCCACCCGCGCCTGCGCGGATTGGGAGGCCGGCAGATGGTCGATGATCTCGCCGTCGAGCCTGTAGTGGGCGCAGACCTTGATTTCCTCGAACCCGTCCAGAATGTCGAGCTTGGTCAGCGCCACGCCATCGATGCCGCAGGTCCTGACCACCTGGCGGGTGAGCGCGGCGTCGAACCAGCCGCAGCGCCGCCGGCGCCCCGTGTTGGTGCCGAACTCGCGGCCGCGGTCGCCGATCAGCTGACCGATCTCGTCGTGCAGCTCGGTCGGGAAGGGGCCGCCGCCGACGCGGGTCGTATAGGCCTTGGCGATGCCGAGCACGTAGCCGATGGCGCGCGGGCCCAGCCCCGAGCCGGTCGCCGCATTGGCCGCCACCGTGTTGGAGGAGGTGACATAGGGATAGGTGCCGTGGTCCACGTCCAGCAGCGCGCCCTGCGCGCCCTCGAACAGAATGCGCTTGCCGGCGCGCCGTTCGCGCGACAGCAGGTCCCACACCGCGTCCATGTAGGGGAGAATCTGCGCGGCCACCGCCATGAGCTCGGCGCGGATGGCGGCGGGGTCGATCGCATCGAGGCCTAGCCCGCGGCGCAGCGGATTGTGGTGGGCCAGCAGGCGGGCGATCTTCTCGTCGAGCGTGCCGGGCTCGGCCAGGTCCTGCAGGCGGATGGCGCGCCGGCCGACCTTGTCCTCGTAGGCCGGGCCTATGCCGCGTTTGGTGGTGCCGATCTTCACGCCCTCGGATGCGGCCTCCTCGCGATGGGCGTCCAGATCGCGATGCAGCGACAGGATGAGCGGAACATTGTCGGCGATCTTCAGGTTGGCCGGAGACACGTCCACGCCCTGTTCCTTCAACCGCGCGATCTCGCCCACCAGATGATGCGGGTCCACCACCACGCCATTGCCAATGACCGACAGTTTGCCGGGCCGCACGATGCCGGACGGCAGAAGCGCGAGCTTGTAGGTCACGCCGTCGATGACCAGCGTGTGGCCGGCGTTGTGGCCGCCCTGGAACCGCACCACCACATCCGCCTCGACCGAGAGCCAGTCGACGATCTTTCCCTTGCCCTCGTCGCCCCACTGGGCGCCGACCACGACCACGTTCGCCATGATTGCGCTTTTCGCTATGCCCGAAGCGAGCTTCGGATCGATCCCCAATCGCCGGGCCAGAGTTCGGCCTGGCCGCATAACAAAACCCCGGCGCAAGGGCCGGGGTCTTGCGGCGTTTCTATATCGCAGACGGCGCGGTCGCGAAAGGGGCGCCGCGACGCGCGGTCGCAGCCGCGGGGAACGGGCGCTTTTTTGAGCGTTCGGCTAAAACCGGGGCGCCGGATGCGCGTCGGCGCGGCGTTCGCAGGCTCGCCCCCGCGACGGAGCGTGGTAGCCTTCGGGCGGGCGCATTCAGGGCCGGACGGGCTAGATGGCGGGCGCGTTTTTCGACGAGATGGGACAGCCCCCGCGCGACGTCTATCGGCGGATGGCGCATTGGCTGGAGACGACTCCGCCGGAGGTTTTGAAGTCGCGCCACGAGCAGGCCGAGATGCTGTTCCGGCGCATCGGCATCACCTTCGCGGTCTACGGCGACAAGGAGGCGGCCGAGCGCCTCATTCCGTTCGACATCGTCCCCCGGCTGATCGCGCGTTCCGAATGGGACCGGCTGGAGCAGGGACTGTTCCAGCGCGTTCGGGCGCTCAACATGTTCCTGAAGGACGTCTATGGCGCGCGCGACATCCTGCGCGCCGGCGTCGCGCCGGCCGATCTGGTGCTGCGCAATCCCTGTTACCGGCCCGAAATGGCGGGCTGGCGCGTTCCGCACGACGTCTACGTGCATATCGCGGGCATCGACATCGTGCGCATCGACGCGCACGACTTCTACGTGCTGGAGGACAACGCGCGCACGCCCTCGGGCGTCTCCTACATGCTGGAGAATCGCGAGGCGATGATCCGCCTGTTTCCCGATCTGTTCGCTCAACATCGCGTGGCGCCGATCGAGAACTATCCCGACAAGCTTCTGTCGACGCTGCGTTCGGTCGCGCCGCCGTCCGCTAGGTCCGAGCCGCGCGTGGCGGTGCTGACGCCGGGCCTCTACAATTCCGCCTATTACGAACATTCCTTTCTCGCCGACAAACTCGGCGTGGAGCTGGTGGAGGGCGGCGACCTGTTCGTGAAGGACGACGTCGCCTACATGCGCACCACGACCGGGCCGCAGCGCGTGGACGTGATCTACCGGCGCATCGACGACGATTTTCTCGATCCGCTCGCCTTCCGCGCCGATTCCGTGCTCGGCGTTCCAGGCCTGATGGGCGCCTACCGGGAAGGCAATGTCACGCTCGCCAACGCGGTCGGCGCGGGCGTTTGCGACGACAAGGCGATCTATACCTACATGCCGGAGATCATCCGGTTCTATCTCGGCGAGGCGCCGATCCTGAAAAACGTGCCGACATGGCGCTGTCGCGACCGCGAAGGGCTCGCCTACGTGCTCGACCATCTGCCCGAACTGGTGGTGAAGGAAGTGAACGGGTCGGGCGGCTACGGCATGCTGGTCGGCCCGCACGCGACGAAAGCGCAGATCGAGGAATTTCGCGCAAAACTCCTGGAGGCCCCGGCGAACTTCATCGCCCAGCCGACGCTCGGCCTGTCGACCTGCCCGGCCGCGATCGGCGACCGCATCGCGCCGCGCCATGTGGATTTGCGGCCGTTCGTCCTGACGGGCGCCAACGGCATGAGCGTGGCGCCGGGCGGGCTGACGCGCGTGGCCATGGAGGAGGGCTCGCTCGTCGTCAATTCCAGCCAGGGCGGCGGCACCAAGGATACCTGGGTGATCGATTCCATCTGAAGGCCAATCATGCTCTCGCGCACTGCGGACAATCTGTGCTGGCTCGCCCGCTACGTCGAACGGGCCGACTATGTCGCGCGCATCATCGACGCGACCTCGCGGCTCGCCTCGCTGCCGCGCGCCTACGGCGGCGCCAGTTCCGAATGGGAGAGCGCGCTCATCTCGACCGACAGCGTCGAGCTGTTCGAGCAACTCTACGACACGCTCGCGGAAGCGGAGGCGACCCATTTCCTGGTGTTCGACGAACGCAATCCCTCGTCCATCCGCAATTGCGTGGAATACGCCCGCACCAACGCGCGCGCGGTGCGCACGGCGCTGACGGTGGAGACGTGGGAGGCGATCAACGGCGCGTGGCTCGAACTGCGCAAGTTCTCGCACAAGGACGCCCGCGCGCTCGAGCGCGAGGCTCTCGCGGGCTTTCTCGACATCGTGAAGAAGATGGCGCTCGACGTCGACGGCTCGGCCTATCGCATGATGCTGCGCAACGACGCCTTCTTCTTCCTGCGGCTCGGCCATTTCCTCGAGCGCGCCGACAACACCGCGCGGCTGCTCGACGTGAAATATCACGTGCTGCTGCCGGAGAACGAAGCGGTCGGCGGTTCGCTCGACTATTTCCAGTGGATGTCGATCCTGCGCGCGGTGTCCGCGCACACGGCCTATCACTGGGTCTACCGGCAGTCGATCAAGCCTTGGCTCGTCGCGGATCTGCTCATTCTCAAGCCCGACATGCCGCGCTCGCTCCTGTCCTGCTACGAGAACATCGTCCTCTATCTGGACAGTCTCGCGCGGCTCTACGGGCGCCAGGGCGCGGCGCAGCGCCACGCGCGCGCCACCCTTGCGCGGCTGCAGCGCGCCTCGCTCGATTCGATCTTTCAGAGCGGGCTCCACGAATTCATCGAGGAATTCATCGACGAGAACAACAATCTCGGCGCCGTGCTGTCCGAACAATATCTCGTGCACTGAGGCCTCATGCGCCTGTTCGTTCGCCACGAAATAGCGCTCCTCCTTGCGCCGCCCGCCAAATCGGCGATCGGGGTCGCGCGCCTGCAGCCGCGCGCGTGCGACAGCCAGCAGGTCGCGCGCTGGAGCGTCGATCTCGACCACGATTGTGCGCTGAGCGCGCGCGCCGACGCCTATGGCAACGCCTGCCAGGCCTTTCACGCCGAAGGGCCGCTCGAACGGCTCACGATCACGGCCAGCGGCGAAGTCTCGACCTTCGATACGGCCGGCCTCGTTCGCGGGACGAACGAACCCTTTCCGACCGAACTGTTCCTGCGCGAAACGGCGTTGACGACGGCGGACGCCGCGCTGCGTTCGTTCGCCGCGCGGGCGACGGCGTCCGCGCGCAGTCTGCTCGACAAGCCGCACATGCTGATGCGCGCGTTGAGCGCGACGGTCGCGCCGGGTCCGGCCAGCGGCGGCGGCGCGGGACGGGCTTTCGCCGCCCGCGCGGGCGATGCGCGCGACGTGGCGCATCTGATGATCGCCGGCGCACGATCGGTCGGTCTGCCGGCGCGCATCGCCGCCGGCTATCTCATCGAGGCGCCCGGGCGCGACACGCACGCCTGGGCCGAGATTTTCGTGGAAGGCCATGGCTGGATCGGGTTCGACGCCACCATCTGTCTGTACATGCACGAGGGCCATGTCGCGCTCGCGAGGGGGCTCGATTTTTCGGATGTCGATCCGTTGCGCACGGCCTTCCACGGCAGGGGCGCGTTCCGGCGCGTCACGCGGCTTGCCGTGTCGCGGGAAGAAATCGCAGCCTTCGCGCCGGCTGACGCCGCGGCCGCGCAGGCCGCCGCGCAAAGCCAGTCATGAACGGCGCTGCGGTCATTCGCCGTTGTCGGCGTCGTCCGCGTCGTCGAACGCCTTGAAGTCGGTCTTGCGGAACTGATCGACGAGCGGGGCGACGAAGCGCGCGAGAAAATTGGCGATCGCCAGCGCCAGAGCAATGACCGCCTCGATGCCGTCGGTCATCGGACGAATCCTTAAGTCGGCGCGCCCGCCCTGCGGCCGAGCGCGCGGGCGAGAAACAGGCCGCCGGCGACGAGGCCCGTCTCGTCGATCCCGTGGCCGAGCCCGTACGACACATGAAACTGGCAGGGAAGGTTGGCGTCCGCAAGCGCGTTGGCGGCGGCGAACATGGAGGACACCGGCAGAACATCGTCCCTGTCGCCGTGGATCAGCAGGATCGGCGGCGGCGCGCCGGTCGCGTCGCGCGCGCTCGCCTCGCCGAGACGTTCGGCGCCGGCGAGCGCGCCCGAAAAACCGAGGATGGCGGCCGGCGCGCGGGGGCGGCGCAGCCCGCAATGGAGCGCCATCATCGTCCCCTGGCTGAACCCGACCAGCGCGAGCGCGCCGTCGTCGAGGTCGAACCGCGCGAGTTCGGCGTCGAGGAAAGCGTCGAGCGCCGGCCGCGCCTGGCACACGCCCGTCCAGCGTTCGGCGGGGTCGCGCATCGTCAGGGAGAACCATTGCCGCCCCATCGGCGCCATCGCGCAGCGTTCGGGCGCGTGCGGGGCGACGAAGGCTGCGTCCGGCATGAGCGCGCGCCATTGGACGCCGAGTTCGATCAGATCGTTTCCGTCGGCGCCGTAGCCGTGCAGAAACACGACGAGCGCGCGCGGCCTTCCGCTGGCTGGCGGCAGGCGGGGACCTTCGAGTTCGGGGATCATGACGCCTCTCCCGCGGACGCCGCCGCCAGCGCCATGCCGTCGCGGTTCCGGGCCACGCGATAATAAGCCCACAGGAGCCGCGCCGCGACCGCGCGCAGCGGGCGCCATCGCTCCGCGATCTTTTCGAGCCGGCGCGCGTCCGGGCGCGCGCGCAGGCCGAGCGCCAGCCGCGCGGCCTCCTGCAGCGCCAGGTCGCCGGCGGGAAAGGCGTCGGCGCAGCCAAGGCAGAACAGCAGGAAGATGTCGGCGCTCCAGGGCCCGACGCCGTGCACCGCGCAGAGCGCGGCGTGCGCCTCGTCGGCCGGCATGGCGGCGAGCGCGGCGAAATCGAGCGCGCCGTCGCGCACGGCCTGCGCGAGCGCGCGCACGGTGCGGATCTTCGGCCGCGACAGGCCGCAGGCGGCGAGCGCCTCCGGCGCCGCGGCGGCGAGGGCGTCGGCCTCGAAACCGGGGAAGGCCGTGGAAAATCGCGCATAAATGGCGTTGGCCGCGGCGGTCGACACCTGCTGGCCGACGACGATCCAGATCAGGCCGGCCAGGCCCGCGTCGCGCCGGCGCAGCGGCGGCGCGCCGGCGGCCGCGCGCATGGCGGCGATCGAAGGGTCCTTGCGCGCCAGCGTGTCGAGCGCGGCGGCAAGCGCGTCTTCCGAAAGAATGGGCGCGGCGACGCCGTAGACGCGGGGCGCCGCCATGCGTTTTTTCGGACGCCGCGATGCGCGCGGCTTTTTCGCGGCGCCTTTTTTCGGCCCGGCGCGTTTCCTAACCGCGGGTTCGTCTGCGGGCGCCTTCGCGCGGCGCTTTGCAGTCGCCGGTTTTCCGGCGGACGATCGTGACGCGGTTTTCGTGGTCGCGGCGCGCGGGCTCATGGGAGTAGAGTTGGGCGATGAACGAACCGTCGAGTCAATCCGTCTGGCGTTTCGCCCCCTCGCCGAACGGCCTGCTGCATCTCGGCCACGCCCTTTCCGCGCTGGCGAACTACGACGCCGCGCGCGCGGCCGGCGGCCGCTTTCTGCTGCGCATCGAGGATATCGACCGCACACGCGCGCGCGCCGAGTTCGAACAGGCCATCTACGAGGATCTCGCCTGGCTCGGCCTGACATGGGAACAGCCGGTGCGCCGGCAATCGGAACATTTCGAAGACTATGCGCGCGCGCTCGAACGGCTCGATGCGATGGGCCTGATCTATCCCTGTTTCTGCACGCGGGCCGACATCGCCCGCGCGGTCGCCGATCATCCGGACTGGCCGCGCGATCCCGACGGCGCGCCGATCTATCCCGGCACGTGCCGCCATCTGGATTCGCCGGCGCGTTCGCAGCGGCTGACGGCGGGGCTGCGCGCGGTCATGCGGCTCAACATGGAGGAGGCGCTCGCGCGCGTCGACCATCGCATCGGCTGGCGCGAATACGGGCGCGGCGAAGAGCCGCGCGACGTGCGCGCCGAACCGTGGGCGTGGGGCGATGTGGTGGTCGCGCGGCGCGACGTGCCGACGAGCTATCATCTGTCGGTGGTGGTGGACGACGCGATCCAGGGCGTAACCGACATCATGCGCGGGCGCGACCTGTTCGCGGCCACCTCCATCCACCGGCTGTTGCAGGACCTGCTTGAACTGCCGCCGCCGCGCTATCATCATCATCCGCTCATTCTGGACAGCAACGGCGGCAAACTGTCCAAGAGCAAGCTCTCGAAATCGCTGCGCGACCTGCGCGCGGAGGGCGCGACCCCGGCCGATATCCGACGCATGGCGCATCTGCCGCCGGCGTGACGCCGGCGCATGGCGCATCTGCCGCCGGCGTGACGCTCACCCCGCGAACCAGAGCAGCAGGTGCGCGGTCAGCGGATTGGCGGGGTCGGCGAGCAGGCGCGCGGCGAGCGCGGCCGACACCAGAACGACGAGAGGGCGTATGGCGCGCGGGCCGAACCGCATCGCCAGGCGCGCGCCGATCTGCGCGCCGGCGATTGCGCCGGCCGCCATCGCCAGCCCGACCGACCAGACGACCGCGCCCGCCGCCGCAAACAGCGCAAGCGCGGCCATGTTGCTCGCCGCGTTGACGAGCTTGACCGCGCCGGTCGCGCGCAAGGCGCCGAAGCCGCGCAGCCCGGCGAACGCCAGCAGATAAAACGAACCCGCGCCAGGCCCGAACGCGCCGTCGTAAAGGCCGACGCCGGCCATCGCCCCCGCCAGCAGCGCGGACGCGCGCGGGCGCGGCGGACCATCCTCGCCGCGCAGGATGCGCGTGCGCGCGAAAAAGAACGCGACCGCGATCAGCAACAGCGGAACGACGGCTTCCAGCAGCGCGCGCGGGGCCAGATGCACGCCGAACGCGCCGGCCAGTCCGCCGCCCGCCGCGACGAGCGCAGCGGGCGCGGCCTGCCGCCAGGGAATGAAGCCGCGACGCGCGAAGGCGAGGGTGGACGACAGGGCGCTGGCGGCGCCCTGCGCCTTGTTGGTGGCGATGGCCGCGACAGGATCGAGGCCCGCAAGCAGCAGCGCCGGAACGGTGACGAGTCCGCCGCCGCCGGCGATGGCGTCGAGCGCGGCGGCGAGCGCGGCGACGGCGACCAGGAGCGCGACCGTTGCGAGCGGCAGGCCCGCTTCCATGCCGGCGATCAGTTGGCGCCGCGGGCGGCGACGCGGGTGGCGTTGGGCGCCTTGGCCAGCAGCGAATCGATGCGATCGCGCTCGCGTCGGAATTCGGCGAGCAGCTTGCCGTCGAACTCGCGTGTGTTGGTGAGTTTGATTCGCATCGGATCGACGAAATGGCCGTTGACCATCACCTCGTAATGCAGGTGCGGGCCGGTCGACAGGCCGGAGGAGCCGAGGAAGCCGATGACCTGCCCCTGCTTCACGCGCACGCCGTCGGCGATGCCGCGCGCGAAGCCGGACATGTGGCTGTAGGCCGTGACGTAGCCGTTGGCGTGCTGGATCTCCACGCGCCGCCCGTATCCCGAATGCCAGCCCGCCTCGATCACCGTGCCGTTGCCGGCCGCGAAGATCGGCGTGCCGATGGGGCCAGCCCAGTCGATGCCCGTGTGCATCTTGTAGTAACCGAGGATCGGGTGGCGGCGATAGCCGAAGCCCGAGCGCGTCTCGCCGGCGGAGATGGGCTTGCGCACGAGAAACTTGCGCGTCGAACGGCCATTTTCGTCGTAGTAGTCGATCATGCCGTCGTCTGGCGTCTGGAAACGGTAGTAACGGAACGTCTCGTTGCGCGTGGTGATGGCGGCGTAGAGCAGATCGTGCTTGGTCTCGCGATCCTCGGCCTCGTCGTAGAAGGCCTCGAACGTGTCGCCGGGCGCCACGGCGCGCTGGAAATCGATGTCGTTGGCGAAGATGCGCACGAGATCGTCGATGATCGGTTTGGGAATTTCCTGCTTGAGCGCCGTCTCGTAGAGCGAATTGTAGAGACGCAGGCCGCCGGTGTCCTCGTCTTCGTCGTCGTCGCGCGCCCTGGCCCGGAACATCGGCCGGGCCGCGGTGTCGGCGCGCGCGACCTGCACGTAGCGGCCGTTGTCGGCCACCGCCACCGTCGCCTCCGCGCGATCGTCGGAATGGATGGAGATGCGCGCCAGCGTCATGTTGGCGCCGGAGCCGTCGAGATCGGCGAACAGCAGCTTGATGCGACGGCCTTCCTGCGCCACCTGGTCAGCCTTGCGGCCGCCGAACGCCGAGACGATGGCTGCGATCTGCGCCTTCGGCACGTTCTGGGCGCGCAGGATTTCGTCGAGCGTCTCGCCGCGCTTGATGACGACGAGCCGCTCCTCCATTTGCGTCGGCTGCTTGTCCTGCGTCGGGCTCTTGGCGATGAGGGTCACGTTCTCCGGCACCATCTTCACCTCGATCGAGGTGAAGGGCGCGGACGGTGGCGCGGGGTCGCCGACATTGGCGTAGGCGAGCGCGCCGGCGCGGCTCGTGCGCATGAGCAGCATCTGCGCGGGCAGGGCGGCGGCCGCGCGCGCGCCCGAGGCGACCACGCTTTTCAGAAACTCGTCGACCTGCGCCTGCGCCTCGTCGGCGGTCAGTTCGCCGGACGGGGTCTGGGCTTCGACGACGATCGGATCGCGCGCCATGTCGCGCGTGACGAACGAGACGTCGGCGTCCTCGGCAGCGAGCGTGTCGAGCGAACCTTCCGTGGCGTTGCGGGCGGCCGACATCAGCTTCAGCGGATTGAAGGCCGGCACCTCGTCCGAAAGGCCGGCGCTCGCCAGAACGAGCGGGGTCGCCACACGGCTGAAGGCCAGGTTGCGCACCACTTCCTTGTCGCCGGCCTTGATGGTGGTCGGCGACTTGAACGTCTGCTTGGCGGCGACGATGTCGACCGCCTTCACCAGCCGGTCGCCCTTCTTCTGGTTGACCGTGGCGTCGCCGCGATCCTCTTTGCGGACGGTCTGGGCGATGAGCGGCGGTTCGGCGAAATGGGAACGGCGGTCGAGCGCGCTGTAGGCGGCCGAGCCCAGCAGCACTGCGCCCGAAAGGCCGGTGAGGGCGGTGCCGGCCAGCCAGCGCAGCGATACGCGGCGGTGGTCCGCCTCGTCGTGGCGGCCGCCGTCCGCCTCGATCGGCGGCTCGTCGCCCAACTCCACGCGCGGCGCGCCGTGGGGCGATGAGGAAGGAACCGTAAAAAGCGCAGCTCGCAAAGAGGACCGCCCGCTGAATCGAAACCGGCAACGGCCTAGCACGTTGCGTGACCGCATTGAAGCTGACGGATAGGCGCAAAGCCTCCGCCGCGCCGGCCCGCCAGGATCGCGTCCGGATGCAATCCGACAAAGCCGCGCGAAGATGGCCGCAATGCGGCGCAGGCAAAGCCGCGCAAACAAGCTCCGCCTGCGCACAACCGCGGCCGCGGGCGCACGCGCGCGGCGCTGTCTGGCCTGCAAAACCGGGCCGGGAGAACTTTTTCGAAGTTTTTTTGAAATCCGTGTTGACAGCTAAACGGCCGTGGCGCTATACCCCGCCCATCGACGGCGACGCCGCTGACGCGGCCGACGCGGTTCGGACTTTCTCGAGCTTCTCGGGTGTTTGACCTCCGATGCGTTTATCGGAGCAAGAACGGTTCGGTCGCAACGGTTGCAAAATGGATCGTCGCCTATTAGATTAGCCGGCTTCGGCTTTTCTGCCCGCTGTTTGACAATCAAATCGGAAGAAAGAGAAACGTGGACGGCGGAGGTCCTTGCGGACCTGATCCGGGCGCGAGCCCGGTTCGGTCGAAAGAGACATCTGACGGTCACGTATCTCAAACACACCATTGGTTTGGTCTTCGGACCGGACCGAAGTGTTTGGGAACTCGTCAAGATTTTGACAGTGACTGGTCAGGACAAATCTCATCCAACTTGAGAGTTTGATCCTGGCTCAGAACGAACGCTGGCGGCAGGCCTAACACATGCAAGTCGAACGCCGTAGCAATACGGAGTGGCAGACGGGTGAGTAACACGTGGGAACGTACCCTTTGGTTCGGAATAACTCAGGGAAACTTGAGCTAATACCGGATAAGCGCGAGAGCGGAAAGATTTATCGCCGAAGGATCGGCCCGCGTCCGATTAGCTAGTTGGTGAGGTAATGGCTCACCAAGGCGACGATCGGTAGCTGGTCTGAGAGGATGATCAGCCACACTGGGACTGAGACACGGCCCAGACTCCTACGGGAGGCAGCAGTGGGGAATATTGGACAATGGGCGCAAGCCTGATCCAGCCATGCCGCGTGAGTGATGAAGGCCTTAGGGTTGTAAAGCTCTTTCACCCACGACGATAATGACGGTAGTGGGAGAAGAAGCCCCGGCTAACTTCGTGCCAGCAGCCGCGGTAATACGAAGGGGGCTAGCGTTGTTCGGAATCACTGGGCGTAAAGCGCACGTAGGCGGATCTTTAAGTCAGGGGTGAAATCCCGAGGCTCAACCTCGGAACTGCCCTTGATACTGG
>ERZ1645187.75-NODE-75-length-95794-cov-74.819760_pt1 | contig 95794 bp, 99 predicted proteins | sample MGYA00575352_ERZ1645187 | MGnify/ENA primary metagenome ERZ1645187 (study PRJEB40837, sample SAMN11349314) | freshwater sediment metagenome | isolation source: river sediment | host: Sediment | place: India: Wazaribad , New Delhi | collected 2017-02-21 ... | reverse complement strand
TGGTCATGGTGATGTCGGCGGTCGACGGGGTCGGGTCGCCCGAGGGGTGGTTGTGCATCATTCCACGAAAATCCATATCATATTGATATTACAGATATTTTTCTGGAATTCGGTGAAGCTAGTGCCGGGGAATGGGGCATGTTCCCAATGAGCAATCGTGATCATCACAGCTGATCACCCGTGAGTTCAGTGAGTCGCCTTGATGCACGGCAGCTCACTCTATTCTTTTCGTCCCACGCCTCAAGCTCGTCGATCGGATAGAGGACGGCTTTGCCAATCTTAACGAACGACGGGCCGATCTTCATCGCCCGCCAGTTCCGAAGCGTTCCAACCGAGACGCCGCCTCGATAGCGTTCCGAGACCTCCTCAGGGGTAAGAAATTTGTTGTCCAATGTCCGCCTCCTTCGATCGACAACGTGGTGTCGCTCATTCGATGGTCATCGAGCGCAAGGCTAGTTCCCTGAGTGTAATGTCACCCGAAGTCACCGTTGGGCTTGCCTGTCATTGGTCGCTCACGCTGTTGCACGAACGACCATGCAGCGCTGAGGGAAATCGGGGAAGCCTGATTTGGTCCGCGTAGGGAGCACGGATAGTCAGGGTTAGATATAGGTCGGTCGAGAGACCGGGCTCGGCGATCCTGAGTTAGAAATTGCGCGTACTGATCTGGTTCGGGTGCACGTCGAACTGCTGCGCCAGCTCGACTATCTTTTTCTCGCCCCTCACGGCTGCAAGGGCCACCTTCGACTTGAAAGTCGGCGTGTGGTTCCGCCGCAATCGTTTCGCCATGGTTTCTCCTGTCGCGGCCATCATGCCGCCTTCAGGCAGAAACTCCACTTATCCAACCTGTCCAGTTTTCCCGAACCTGCTCTCTCCGCTGCGTCCGGCTTGTTGAACAGAAGCGGCAAAAAATACGCTGGATCGAGGACGTCGTGCGTTCCAATCAACATATTGCGTTGGACAAAACCGGCTGCGGTGTAGGTCCGGACCATGCTTGTCTCAATGGCGAAGGAGTGCTCGCCGACAGCACAAGGCGGATGACCTTGCCACATACCTCGCTGTTTCCTTCGCCATCTACGTCATAGCGAGCAGCGAATATGGACCTCTTGGCTAGTGATTCATCCAGGGTCGCTTGCGATTGACATAGCGTAAGGGTCTATCATATTAGTTAGTGTCTGATAACTAACAAAAGGGAAGCCTATGCGCAAGCGGGCGGAGCTTCGCAAGGCCGAGATCGTCGCCACCCTCCTGGGATTGGCTGACAGAATCGGACCGGACCGGGTGACGACCGGGGCGGTGGCGTCGACGATCGGTATCACTCAAGCGGCGCTATTCCGGCATTTCCCGACCAAGGACACGCTTTGGCAGGCTGTGGCCGAGCATGTGGCCGAAGGTCTGGAAGAGGCATGGGGCGACGCATTGAGCCGATGCGATGAGCCTATCGCCAGGTTGCGTGCCTTGATTGCCGCGCAGTTTGCGCAGATCGCTGCCACGCCCGCCCTGCCGATGCTGCTGTTCTCGCGCGAGCTGAATGTCACCAATGCGGAGCTGCGCGCCACGTTCAACAGCACGCTCAAGGCTTTTCACCGCCTGCTCGCGCGCGAGGTCAGTGCGGGACAGGAAGCAGGAGTTCTGCGGGGCGATGTCATGCCGGACGATGTGGCGGTGCTGCTGACGTCGCTCGTGCAGGGGGTGGCGATCCGCTGGGCGCTCGGTGCGCGCGATTTCGACCTGCGCGAAGAGGGATTGCGGCTGTTCGACGTGCAATGCCGCCTTCTGGCTGCAAGGGGAGATTAGGCGATGCGGCGAATCGGGCTTTCGGGCATTCTTCTGGCCTTGGCTGTCGGAGCAGGCTTTCTGTTCTTCACCGAACGGCCGCTGGTGGTGACGGTCGTTCAACCTGAACGCGATGTCGCCCTTCGCATTTACGGACTCGGCACCGTCGAGGCGCGGGTTCTCAGCCGTATCGGCTTCGAGGTGGGGGCCGCGCTGACCTCTCTTGCCGCCGATGCCGGGGACAGCGTGATCCGGGGACAGGAACTGGCCATCCTTCACTCCGCCGAGCAGGAAGCACGGGTGGCGCGCGCCCATGCGACAGTGGCGACCAACAAGGCCAATCTCGCCAAGGCCAATGCCGCAGTCGTGCGTGCCCGCGCGGTGCTCGCCGAGCGCGAGACGGCGAACCGTCGTCAGCAGGGGCTGGTGCAGCGCGAAGTCGCCTCGGCCCAGCGCGCCGAGGAAGCCCAACGCGATGAGGACGTGGCGCGAGCCGATCTGGCGGTAGCGGAGGCCGATCTGGCAGTGATCCGGGCGCAGGGCCTGGACGCGGCGGCAGCCCTGCGACAGGAGGAAGCCATTCTCGCCCATCACCGGCTGGTCGCACCCTACGATGCGCTGGTCGTCGCCCGCCACGCGGAGCCGGGCACGGTGGTGAAGGCGGGCGATCCGATCTTCACGCTGATCGACCCAGCCACCGTCTGGATCCAAGCCTATGTCGACGAAGAGCGCGCCGGCCAGCTTGTCCCTGGCCAGCAAGGTACAATCCGGCTGCGGTCGCAGCCGTCGGCTGAGTTCCACGGCACAATCGTCCGCATCGGTATCGAAAGTGACCGAGTGAACGAGGAACGCCGCGTCTGGCTGGCCTGCGCTGACTGTCCCGCCGAGATGTTTCTCGGCGAGCAGGCCGAGGTGCGTATCACCACCGGCAGCCGGGAAAGCGCGCTGATGGTTCCCGAGGTCGCGATCACCGGTTTCGACGGCCATCGCGGCACGGTGTGGACGGTGCACAACGGCCGTCTCGCGCGAGCGCACTTGACCTTCGGTGCCCGCGACGATCGCGGCCGCGTCGAAGTTGCGGGCGGCCTGCCCGAAGGGGCGGCGATCGTCGCTAGACCGCCGAAGGGCGTGGCCGTGGGCAGACGTGCCCGCCCCGAGGATGCGCCATGAACCTTGCGCTCAAGGACATCCGCCACGGTCTGTTTCGCTTCGTCTTGACCTGCTTCGGGCTGGGGCTGCTGATGACGGTCGTGCTGGCGATGATCGGCATCTACAACGGCCTCGTTTCGGACGCGCTGGCGGTGGTGAAGGCGCCGGTGGCCGATGTCTGGGTGGTCGAGGCTGGAACCAAGGGTCCGTTTGCGGAAGCGTCCAGCATCCCTGCCGATACGCGCGATGCGGTGGCGAGGATGCCCGGTGTCGCCGAGGCCGGCGCGGTCAACTACCAGAACGTCGAGGCGGTCCATGCCGGGCGTACGCTCAGGATCTACGTCGTCGGCTACGAGCCCGGCCGGCCCGGTGGGCCGCAAGCGATCGCCGAGGGGCGCGGCATCGGCGCCAGCCATTTCGAGCTGGTCGCCGACCGCAAGACCGGCCTTCTACCCGGCGAGACGATCCGGTTCGGGCGTAAGCGCTTCACCGTCGTCGGGCTTGTCGAGGGCGCGATGAATTCCGGCGGTGACCCGGCGGTCTACGTGACGCTCGCCGACGCGATGGCGCTCCAGACCGAACTCGACCCGGCCGCCCAGCGGGTACAGGCGGCGCGCGGGGCGGTTTCCGTCAAGTCCGCATCGGTGGCGGCCGTCATCGCCCGCATGGCGCCCGGCGCCGATGTCGATCTATTGACCGCCACCGTGCGCCAGTGGAAGCACCTCGCCGCCATGACCCAGGCCGAACAGGAGGAATTGCTACTCGTTTCCGTGGTGGACAAGGCGCGCCGCCAGATCGGGCTGTTCCTCGGCATCCTACTCTCCGTCAGCGCCGTGGTGATCGCGCTCATCATCTACACGATGACGATGGAGAAGCTGAAGCAGATCGCCACGCTGAAGTTGATCGGCGCCCCCGACCGCACCATCGTCGCGCTGATCGTGCAGCAGGCGTTGATCCTCGGCGCCTCGGGCTGGGCGATCGGCCTGATGCTGATCCTTAGCGTGAAGGACTACTTTCCCCGCCGCGTGGTGCTGGAGCCGTTCAACGTCATGGTCCTTGCCGGCATCATCGCCGCCGTCTGCCTGCTGTCCTCGGCGCTCGGCGTGCGGGCGGCGATGAAGGTCGACCCGGCCACAGCGCTCGGGAGCTGACCGACATGGCGCTCGGCGACATCCTCATAGAAGTCTCGAACGTGGCCAAGCATTTCGGCGAGGGCGAGACCCGCGTCGACGCCTTACGCGCGGTCGACCTTACCGTGCGCGCCGGCGAGGTGATCGCGCTGCTCGGACCTTCGGGCTCGGGCAAGACGACGCTGCTCAACATCATCGGCTGCATCCTCGCCCCCTCGGCGGGACGGGTGGTGCTCGACGGCGAGCCAGTGTTCGACGGCAGATGGCTGCGCCGCGACCTGAGACGTCTCAGGCTCGACAAGATCGGCTTCATCTTCCAGGCGCACAACCTGCTGCCGTTCCTGACTGCCGAGGAGAACGTCGCGGTCGTGCTCGACCTTGCCGGCCTTCAGGCTGAGGAAGGCCGGGTGCGGGCGCGCGAATTGCTGGACTATCTGGAAGTCGGCCACCGCGCAAAGGTTAAACCTGCACTCCTTTCCGGCGGCGAGGCGCAGCGCGTAGCGATCGCTCGCGCGCTCGCCAACCGTCCCCGCATCATCCTCGCCGACGAGCCCACCGCCGCGCTCGACGGCGCGCGGGCCGGGCTGGTGATGGACCTGATGCGCAAGCTCGCCGTCGAGCAGGAAGCCTGCATCGTCACCGTCACCCACGACGAAAAGATCTTCGACCGTTTCGACCGCCTGATCCACCTGCGCGACGGCCGCCTCGCCGACGCCTGACCCGGAGCCGCTCCATGCCCACAAGACGATCCCGCGCCCTTACCATCGCCGCTGCCGTCGCGGCGATCTTCGGCCTGCTGACCGTCGTTTCGGGCGGCAGGGCGCTGTTCGGCGGCGTCGACATGGGCGCGGTAGTGCCGTTCGTGCTGTGGTTCAACTTCGTCGCCGGGTTCGCCTATGTCCTCGCCGGGATCGGCTTGTGGCGCGGCATGAACTGGGCGCCGATGCTGTCGCTCGCCATCGCAGTGACAACGGCGGCGGTCTTCGCCGCCTTCCTGTGGCATGTCGGCTCCGGCGGCGCATGGGAGGCGCGCACCATGGGCGCGATGGTCCTGCGCACCGGCGTCTGGATCGTCATCGCGACACTTGCGCTGCGGTGCAAAAAAGCCGCCTGACGATTTCCCTACCCAGGCAGCGTCGGCGGCCGTGGCCATGACCGCAGCAGCCAGGAGCCTAAAATGACGCGTTTTGCCGATCGACCTGTCGCTGGTCCGCTCAGTGGTCACTGTTCTCGGCCTGGCAGCGGCCGCAGCCGGCAGGTGGTTCCCCTACAACGGCCTCGGCGTGCCAGATCTTCCGGGATTGGCGCTCGTCGATATGATGGTCGGGCGCTTCAAACGCCAGCACGCTCTATGGATGACGTCTTGCAGATTAGAATAAATCTAACTTATTGATCAATCTCAATGTCCATGCCACATATTTAGAATAATTCTAATATGGATGTCGGGCAATCGATCGGCCTCGCTTTCACGAGCGTCCGTAGAATGGGCGGTGCCTCGGGGCCGACCGATCGCACACTGGAACAAATTCTATGCGCACTTTACACAAAGAGAATCATCTTATCGAACGTATCGGTTGGCTTCGGGCGGCGGTGCTTGGGGCCAATGACGGGTTGATCTCGACGTCGAGCCTTATCGTCGGCGTGGCGGCGGCGACCGCCGGCCCTCACGAGGTCCTTGTGGCGGGCGTTGCCGGGCTGGTGGCCGGAGCCATGTCAATGGCGGCCGGCGAATATGTCTCGGTCAGCTCACAGGCCGACACGGAAGAAGCCGACATGGCGCGCGAGCGCCGCGAACTGGCCACGCAGCCGGAGGCGGAACTAGCCGAACTCGCTGCGATCTACGAGCAGCGCGGCGTCGCGCCGGATCTCGCCCTTGAGGTGGCTAAGCAAATGATGGCGAAGGACGCATTCGAGGCGCATGCGCGCGACGAACTCGGACTGTCGAGCCATGTGATGGCGCGGCCCGTCCAGGCGGCCTTCACATCCGCGGCGACCTTTTCCGTGGGCGCGGCGCTGCCGCTGGTCGTGGCGCTGCTCGCGCCGGCGGGAGCGGTCGTATGGGCAGTGTCCATCGCCTGTCTCGTCGGGCTTGCCGCGCTCGGGGCGGTTGGTGCGAGCGCGGGCGGCGCCGGCATCTGGAAACCGACTGTTCGGGTCGTCTTCTGGGGCGCGGTGGCCATGGCGTCGACAGCGGCCATCGGCGCCCTTATCGGCCGGGCGGTCTGATCATGAGACGCCTGTCGTTCGATATCCCGATGCTGATGTCGCTCCTGACAGTGCTGGGCATGATCCTGGCGACGGTCGGGACCTGGCCGCCAGCCGAGGCACTTGGTGTCCTGCGGTGGCCGGGACTGGCGCTCGTCTATGCCGCCGGCGGGCTTCCCGCCGCGTGGACGGCCCTGTCAGCGCTGTGGCGGCAGCATATCCTCGACATCGACCTCCTGATGGTGGTCGCCGCGATCGCCGCAGCGATCGTCGGCGCGCCGTTCGAAGGTGCCGTGCTGCTGACGCTGTTCAGCGTGTCGACGACGCTCGAACACCAGGCGCTCGGGCGCGCGCGCCGGGCGGTCGAAGCCCTGATGGCGCTGCGCCCCGAGACGGCGTTCCGCAAGAACGCCGACGGTGCGGTCACGGAGGTTCCCGCCGCGGAGCTTGCCGTCGGCGACGTGGTGATCCTGCGGCCGGGCGCCCGGGTGCCTGCCGACGGCGTCATCCTGCAAGGGCGCGGCGGCATCGACGAGGCCAACATCACCGGCGAATCCATGCCCGTCTCCAAGGAGCCGGGCCAGCAGGTGTTCGAAGCCACCGTCAATCTCGACGGCATCCTGGAAGTGACGATAGCGAGAACGATCGGCGACAGCACGATCGCGCGCATGATCCGGCTGGTCACCGAGGCCCAGGAGGCGAAAGCGCCGTCCGAACGGTTCAGTGCCTGGTTTGGCCAGCGTTATTCCGTCGCGGTCCTCATCGGCGCGGTTCTCGCCTTCGCCGTCTTTTACTGGCTCGGCCGCGATTGGGAGCAGGCGCTCTACAAGGCCGCGACGCTGCTGGTCGCGGCCAGCCCCTGTGCGATCGTCATATCGGTGCCGGCGGCGATCCTGTCGGCGCTCTCGGCGGCGGCGCGGGGCGGCGTTCTGTTCAAGGGCGGCGGCGCGCTCGAAATGCTGGCGGCCGTCGATACCTTCGCCTTCGACAAGACAGGCACGCTGACCAACGGCCGTGCGGAGGTGACGCGGATCATTACGCTGGACGGTGAGGATCGGCGCTTCCTGTCCCTGCTGGCGGGGCTCGAAGCCCATTCCGAGCATCACATCGCCGCAGCGATCCGCCACGAGGCAGTCATACACGGGATCGAACCGGCGCAAGTCATGGATGTCAGCTCCCGTCCCAGCGCCGGAATCGTCGGGCAGGACGAGGTTGGCCCGGTCTGGGCCGGAAATTCTTATCTCGCCGGGGAAATGGATGCGTCCACCGATCGCGCCGAATTCCGTGAACTGGAGGAGAACGCGCAAACTGTCATCTATCTGGGGCGAGGATCGACCATTCTGGGTGCCGTCAGCGTGGCGGACGAGGCGAGGGTGAGTTCCGCTCCGGCGCTCGCCGCCCTACGCGCCGGCGGCGTGCGCCGCATCTTTATGATGACCGGCGACCGTCGCCCGGTGGCCCTGCGCATCGGTGCGGAACTCGGCCTCGGCCCAGACGAGATCCACGCCGAAATGCTGCCACAGGACAAGGTGCGCCAAATCGGTGAACTGGCGGAACGCGGCAAAGTCGCATTCGTCGGCGACGGCGTGAACGACGCGGCCGCCCTTGCGCGGGCCGATGTGGGCATCGCCATGGGTGCGGCCGGTTCGGATGTCGCCCTTCAGGCGGCCGATGTGGCGCTGCTGTCGGAAGACATGAAGAAGCTGGCGGAGGCGCACCGGCTGGCGCGGCGGACTGCCGCTGTCATCCGGCAGAATCTCACCGTCGCGATTGGCGCCATGCTGGTGCTCGTCACGAGCGGGCTGTTCTTTGATCTGCCGCTGCCGCTGGCGGTGGTCGGGCATGAAGGCGGGACCGTGCTGGTCGTCCTGAACGGCTTGCGCCTGCTCTCGGACCGTATCCGGCGGAACGCGGACGAGGCAACGCCTACGCGCCGCACACCGGAGGAACGAAACGTTTCGGTGTCTGTTCCAAAAGTGCCAGGCGAAGTCCATGACAGCCTCCAGGCGTCGTAAGGGGAACTGCGGTCCGACAGCCCTGGAAATCAAGCGAGTTTCAGCGACGCCACCATGCCCGCAGCAACCCCGAGCGCGCTGACGGCTCCCACGCGACCCCCGAGTCTATAGCCGCCAAGCCATGCGGCCAGGACGGCCTTGGCGAGCGAATTCACACCGACCGCGATCAGGATCGCCTGGGCCGCAAGCTTCGGCTCGATCGTCTGTAGAGACATTCGCGCCATGGAGATCGAGATCGCATCGACATCCGCTATCCCCGAGATCGCGGCCGTCGCGAAGATGCCCGCGTTTCCGAACGATTGTTGAAGCAATTGCGAGAACAACATGACGGCGGTGATGAGCGCACCCATCTTGATGGCCGGCGCCAGTTCGAGCGGATTGGTGATCTTCAATTCCGGCTGTTCCGTGGCGCCGCTACTTTGGAGAAGCAGTAGCCCGGCCCCGAGAACAAGGACGCCGCCGCCAATGAGGAGCGGCCATTGGAGGTGCGGCAGCAGGGACGGATTGAGCGCGGTGGCGATGATCGCAACGCGCGCGATCATGACCACCCCTGCAAGGAGCACTCCGCCGGAAAGCAGAGCGGCGGCTTCGCTGCGGCGCCGAGCCAGGGCCGCCAGTGTCGCGGTCGTGGCCGTTGAAGATGCGAGCCCCCCTGCGGCCGCCGCCGTGAGCACGCCCAGCCGGTCCCCGAATACGCGAACGGCGACGTATCCGGCAAAGGACACAGCCGCGATCAGGATCGTAAGCAGCCAGATTTCATACGGATTGATCGCGTTCCACGGATCGATCGGCCGATTTGGCAGGACCGGCAACAGTAGAAACGTCATAGCCAGAAGCGTCAAGCCCGAGCGGATTTCGCTCCAGCTCAACGATGCGACCCAACGGTGCAACTGATCGCGCAGCGCCAGCAGCACGGCCGTCGCGACGGCGCCGGCGACGGCGGCCGCCACATCGCCCACGACGGCGAGGGCGCCAAGCAGGAAGGTCGACATGCCAGCGATCACGGAGGTCGCGCTGTAGTTCCGCTCGGCCTGCGCCTCCAGCCAGTGAAACGTGGCGAAAGCCCCTGTGAACCCCAGGAAAGCCAAGCCGATGATGGCGGCCGAGTCGAATTGCTGCGCCAGCGCGCCGGCGACGCCGCCGATCAACCCCGAAAGCGCGAAGGTGCGCAATCCCGCCGCACGTTGATGGTCTTCGTCATTTCTGGTGCGCCAGCCGCGCTCGAGACCGATCAGCAAGCCGATCGATAGCGAAACCGCCAGGCGGCTGAGAAGGGCGTCCCCGTCCATGATTTTCTGGCACACTCCCGCGAAAGACCAATTTCATCTGGTGGTACCATTCGGGAGTCCATGACGCTTCGAAAGGAACCAGTGTATCTATCGGACAACGAACAGCGATTTACAATCACGCCCGAAAGGCTGGCCCAGTTCTTGTCGAGGTTCGAGGTGCCCGCGTTTTCGCCGCATCGCCGGTGTTGCATTACCCGTCGACAGAGGATTATCCCCAAAGCCATCCTTCAGGTCACTTGGTGGGCTGAGCCCATTGTCGGTATCGACTGCCACGCGGCCTCGCTGACTGGAAGCTGACAGGAATTATCATCGTTCTTCAGGAGCCCATCAGCAAAGCGTTGCATGGTTCCACGCGTAGATGATGGCAACTGAGGAGTTGGAACCATGAAAAAGTCTCTCACGATGCTTGCATTGCTGGCGATGCTGCCGGCAGGTGCCGCTCTTGCCGGTGAGGCGTGCGATGTGCCGCTCGAAAAGAGGCAATCGTTCGAAGCGCTGGCGAAGCTTGCAAGCGACTTCGAATGGACCATCGACAGGATGAAAATCGACGACGGCTGTTACGAGCTTCGGGTGACCGATGCCAGCGGCAACATCCTCAAGGTCAAAGTCGACCCGGCGACCCTGGAGGTTGTTGACGGAAAGGTCAAACGCTTCGGTGACGATGGGGGTGCGCCACGGAGGGAGAAATAGGGCCACGCGTAGTCGAGACGCGTCCAGACGGTCGGCAAAGGCATTCATTCTGAGACGTGCGTGCCTTCGCCGTATCTGGAAAAACGGGAGCAGGCTGTTGGCCGCGCTATTGCTTGCCAGAGAAAAATACGGCCGCGAAACCGTCCTGCCGCCCCTCTATCGGCGAGATCAGATCAAGCCTGCCGCCCGCGCCGGCGGCGATCGTCTTGGCGATGGCCAGGCCGAGACCCGCGCCGTCCGCATCTGACTGGCCCCGCTCGAAAGGCTCGGACAATCGGGCAAGCGTCTCCGCCGGCACGGCAGGGCCGGCATTCGTGACTTGCAGGGTGCCCTCAGCCGATAGCGCGACGCTGACAGGCTCCTTCGAATCGCCATGCTTAAGAGCATTTTCGAGCAGGTTGCGCGCCAGAACGGCGAAGGCGTCCGGATCGATATTGGCGAATACCGGATTGTCGGGAAGCGTCAGTTCGACCCGACCGGCGCTATGGGTGTGTTCGCCGAACTCGCTGACGACCATGCGCAGGATGACTGCGATGTCGACAGGCTTCTCCGCCAGCAGGCGACCGCCCTCGGCCCTCGCAAGCTGCATCAGCTTTTCGGTCAGCCGGGAAAGACGCCGCAGGGCAGTTTCCATGTCGCGCGCGTGTTCGCGGGTCGTGTCATCGGTAGCCTCGATGATCATCCTTTGCGCTTGTGCCAGTGCAGCCGCGACCGGCGTTCGTAGTTCATGGGCGGATTTCGCCGCCAGCGTGCGCTCCGCCTGCAATGTCCGTTTCAGGCGTTCAAGAAGCCGGTTCACCGAATGAGCGACTGGTTCCACCTCGGAAGGCAGGTTGTCGGCTTTGACCGGAGCAAGATCGCCGCCGCCGCGCGCCTCGATCTGTGATCGGAAAGCCCGGACGGGAGTCATCGACAGCCGAACGATGAGCCAGACACCGAGGAGGCTGAGGGGAACGATAATGCCGAGTGGCAGGGCGAGATCCAGTGAGGCGTGTTCTGCCGCCATTCGCCGATGCGAAAGCGGTTCGGCGACGGTGATCGTAAGGCTGCCTTGCAGCGCGGCGTCGGAATAGAGCCGATGGGTTTGCGTATCGGCGAAGCCCATTCCCGAAAATGGTGGGAAAACCGCCAGATCCGCATTGTGCGAGCTGAGCAGAACCTTGCCCGCTTCGTCACGCACGATATAGGTGAAGTATTCGTCATGCTGACGCAGCGTCGCCACGCGCTGCTCCGAATCGTCGGTATCGCGCCCGAGGATTTCGAGTGCCGCAAGCGGCAGAATCCGTTGCGCGGTTTCCTCGAGCGCGCTGTCGAAGACTTCGTTCATCTCGTTGTGCAGCCTGTAAACCGTAACCACGGCGGCGACCGCCCAAAGCACCGTCATGCCAAGGCCGAGCCACAGCGAAAGCCGCCATTGCAGGCTTTTCGGGCGCTTCATCGCGCGCTTCCGAGACGATAACCGATGCCGCGAACCGTATCGATGACAGCATGCCCCAGCTTTTTGCGCAGCCGACTGACATGGACCTCGATCGTGTTGCTCTCCACTTCGGCACCGAACGCATAGAGCCGGTCCTCGAGTTGGGCCTTGGTCAGCGCGACGCCCGGCCGTTGCAAGAAGGTCTCGAACAGCGCCCATTCCCGTCCGGTTAGTTCGACGGAGCGCCCGCCGCGCTTCACGGTTTTGGCGGCAAGATCGACGCACAGGTCCCCGATCTCGATGAGGGGATTGGGATTGCCGCTGTAGCGCCGCGCTACGGCGTTCAAACGCGACGATAACTCCGAAAGATCGAAGGGCTTGATCATGTAATCGTCGGCGCCGGCGTCAAGTCCTTCGATGCGGTCGGAAATCTGGTCCAGCGCCGTCAGGATGATGACCGGAGTCACATTTCCTGCGGCACGCAGTTTTCGCAGGAAGCCAACACCCAGCCCGTCGGGAAGCATCAGATCCAGCAGGATGAGGTCGTAGGCCGCGCTGTCGAGATGCTCGCGCGCGGCGTCGAGCCGGCTCACCCAATCGACGGAATGGCTGGCGGCGATGTGATCGCGAACGGCCTTGCCGAGGATCGCATCGTCTTCAACGAGCAAGACTCTCATCCTGGGATCGGTTCCCCCTTCTGCTGCTTTTCTACGGTTTGAACCTGTCGGTTTGCTGAAGGGGTATCAGTCGCTGCTTCAGTGATTCGTCAGGATAACCTGCCATGGTTGTGACTATATCGCGTTGATCGGGAACAATCAGATGATGAAGCAGATGGCGGCGGCAATCCTCGTTCTGACGTTCGCCGGGTTAGGGACCGCAAGGGCGGACGACGATTGCCATGTTCCGATGGAGCAGTGGCAGCCGCGCGAGGCGGTGCAGACGATGGCGGCTGGGCGGGGCTGGACCGTCACCCGGATCAAGATCGACGACGGCTGCTACGAGATTCGCGGAACCGATGAAGGAGGTCGCCCCTTCAAAGCCAAGATCGACCCTGCGACGCTCGAAATCGTCAAACTCCGCTACAAGGATCGAGATGACGACCATCACGGAGCAAAGCGCCAACGGACGCAGGGCATCGGGCCGGAAACCGCCGGCGAAGCGTCTGCGGAAGGCCTGCTCGGGACGAATACGCGGCCAAAGGCTGTCGTGAAATAAGCCGCCGCACTTTCGCTCCGGCGCATCTCAAGGAGACCTCAATATGCCCGACAAGTCGCATCGCTATTCGGCGAGCATGATCGTTATCCACTGGCTAACCGCCCTTCTGGTGCTCGGCGCCTGGTTCACGGCCGAGGGTGGTCGCAAGATCGCCGAGAACCCGCCCCTGCTGCATTTTTCGCTCGGGATTGCGGTACTCGCCCTGATGCTGCCCCGGCTAGTCCTGCGGGTGGCCGGCCGCACGCCCGAAGCCGATGCGCAAGGTTGGCTCGCGGCTGCCGCGAAGGCCGGGCACGCGGTGCTCTACCTGTTCCTGATCGCGCTGCCGATCACTGGCTGGTACGCCGCTTCACGCATGGGTGTCCCTGTATCGTTCTTCGGCTTGCAGCTTCCCGCGCTCACCGCGCCCGTTCAGGGGCGACCCGGCCTGATCGCCGAATTGCATGAGAATGCGGGAACCATCATCCTCATCCTCGCCGGACTGCACGCCCTGATGGCCATCTGGCACCAGTTCGTCCTGCGTGACGGCACGCTGCAGCGCATGTCCCTGCGTTGAGTGTTTCCGATTGAAGCCTGCGATAAACAAGCCGCCAAGGTCCCCGCCGCCATTACCTACGGTCGTCGGGGATCTTGCCAAGCGTCTGTGCGTTCGAGAAGAGTCTGCGGGCGAAACGGTCCGGCTGACACAAACGGGCTCGATGCGGTTCGGAGCCCATCAGGCATTCCGGTCGTTCTCCGCCAGGCAAACAATCCGGCTAAGCCAATGCGAATTCCACTGGCAAGCTAGGACCGTCCCCTTTGGCTTGATCAGGAATACGGACGCCTTCTCGGATGGAACTCCGACACTTGAGGTAACTGCACTTGGCCTTATTCCGCTTGCCCACGGCTAGACCAATACCAGTGCAACTTCAGATTTCGCGTCCGCGACAAATACCGAGTATGGCGTTCGATAGGAGCACGACCGCTGACCTGACCACCGATCTGCGGCTTTGTTCTTTCTAGGCGTTTGGTATTTCATCGCTTCCTGACGAAACACTGAAGCAAAAATATTTTTGCTGTCAGGTGATGCTCAGGTGGCCTTGCCAGAGTGGGGCGTCGGATCTCGAACCAATTGGTTATCCGCGATCCGCTTCTCAGGAAAAGGCAGATCGGCATGAAATCCATTTTTGCGGCACTGGCGCTGACGACGGCGCTGACCCTTCCTGGCCTCGCGATGGCCCGTCCCATCACGGTGACGACCACATTGAACCAGTATGGCGGAGACGGGGCCTATCTCGCCTTCTATGTCACCGATCCACAGGGGAAGTACGCAGGCACGGTCTGGGTCGCCGGGGGCAAGTCGAAATATTACGGGCACCTGTCGGCTTGGTATCGTGCGACGGGCGGTAATCCCTCCGGGATCGATGGTATCACCGGCGCCAGCGTTGGTGCTGGGCGCACACTGGAAATCTCGCTCGACCTGGCCGATGCACTATTCGACGCGGGCTATACGTTGCATGTCGATGCCGCCGTGGAAGATATGCGCGACAGCCCGAACGACGTAGCGATCCCGCTGACGAGTGACGGCGCAGGGACGCCCGCGCGTGGCCGGCTCTATGTCGCCTCGCTCGCCTATTCCCGCTAGGCGGTGAACGGTATGTCTCGTTTCATTCACCGCTGGCCGGGGCTCATCGCCGGGCTTCTGCTTCTGGTGCTCAGCCTTAGCGGCGCGGCCCTTTCGATTTTCCCGGCCGTCGAGCGCCTGTCTTCGCCGCAGGCCACGGCGGCGGTGTCCGTCGCCGATGTGGCGGGGCGCCTCCAGGCCGCCCATCCCGAACTGGAACAGATCCGGCGAGCGCCGTCGGGCCGGATCACTGCCTATTGGTTCGAGAACGGCGCCGCACAGGCGGCGGTGATCGATCCGGCGACAGAGCAAAGCATCGCTTCTGCCGATCCGAATCCGGTCGAACGCTGGCTGACGAACCTGCATCGGTCGCTGTTTCTTGGAGATGGAGGCCGCCTGGTGACAGCCGCGGGCGCGGCCGCAATGATGGTGCTGGCGATTTCCGGAGTGGTGCTTATCGCCCGCCGGGCCGGAGGCTGGCAGCGTTGGTTCTCGCCGATGCGCGGCCCGTTTTCCGGAAGACTGCATGTCGAGATCGCACGGCTGGTGGTCGCTGGATTGTTGCTGTCCTCAGCCACGGCGCTGTGGATGACGGCCTCGACCTTCGATCTTTTGCCGGATGAAGCCGCATCTCCGATTGCGCAGACGGATGCGAGCGGTCGAACGGGCATGGCTGTCGCAGACATGGCCGCCCTTCGGGCCATACCTGTTGCCGAATTGCGTAGCCTGTCGTTTCCCACGCCAGATGATGCGGGCGATGTCTTCACGCTGAAAACCGATCGAGGAACCGGCTACATCGATCAGGGCGATGGCAAGCTCCTAGCATGGACCGATCTTACCGGATGGCAGCGAGCCACGGAAACGATCTACATGCTGCACACCGGACGAGGAGCGGCCATGTTGGGAATGGTTCTCGGACTGATGGCGCTCGGTGTTCCGGTCATGGCTGTGACGGGCTTCGTCTTGTGGCTTGCCGGGTGGCGCGGGCGACCTCGCATTCGCGGCAATGTTCCTGCCAGCCGTGCCGAGACGATCCTGCTGGTCGGCAGCGAGAGCGGCAGCACCTGGGGATTTGCGGCAACGCTTCATGCGGTGCTCTCCAAGGCAGGACAGACTGTCCACGCCGCCCCGATGTCCGCTTTCGATCCCGCGCGCTACGGGCGGGCCAGGCGTATCCTTATCCTTGCTGCCACCTATGGCGATGGCGATGCCCCTGCCTCTGCTAAAGGGTTCCTCGAACGCATGAACGCTCTTGCCGCCGCTCCGGCGATCCCCATGGCTGTGCTTGGCTTCGGCGACCGCAGCTTTCCCGGCTATTGCGCCTATGCGCGAGCCGTTACCGAAACCGCGGAGCGTAAAGGCTGGGAGACGCTCATTCCCTTCGACACGGTGGATCGGCAGTCACCACAGGATTTCGCCCGTTGGGGCCGCTCATTGGGCGCGGCGACAGGTCTCGACCTCGATCTCGTCCATCAGCCGGTACAACCCGCCTCTATCGATCTGACGCTCGTCTCGCGCCGCGACTATGGCGCCGAGGTGCAGGCTCCCATGGTCATCCTACGATTTGCCTTGCCACAGGCTGCGCTCTGGCAGCGGCTTGTCGGCCGCGCGCCCGGCAATTTTGTCGCCGGCGATCTACTGGGCATCCTGCCCGAAGGTTCAGCCGTTCCCAGGTTCTATTCGCTGGCTTCGGGCCGCCGCGACGGCTTTGTCGAGATCGTCGTGAAGAAGCATCCTGCCGGCTTGTGCTCGGGTCAACTCTTCGAACTGAGGCCCGGCGATCGGATCAGGGGCTTCGTTCGGCGCAATCCCGGCTTCCATGCCGAAACCACGCGCAGGCCGCTGATCCTGATCGGAGCCGGAACGGGGATCGGTCCTCTTGCGGGGTTCGTGCGCGCCAATACGCGATGCCGGCCGGTTTATCTGTTTTTCGGCATGCGCCATCCCGATAGCGATTTTCTCTATCGCGAGGATTTTGCGACCTGGCAGGCGCAAGGGCGCCTCCGGCGGATCGTGACCGCCTGCTCGCGCGGGCAAAACCCTCGTTACGTGCAGGATGGTCTGCGCCACGAGGCGACGGAGATCGTGCGTCTCGTGCGCGAAGGCGCCCGGATTATGGTCTGCGGCGGCCGGGATATGGCGGCCGGTGTTTCCACAGCGCTCGGCGACATTCTTGCCCCGATGGGGCTGACGCCGAGCTTGCTGAAGGCGCAGGGACGCTATGTTGAAGACATCTACTGAACAGAAACGGCTCTCAATGAACGGACCGACGATGGGTACACGCTGGTCGGCGTCTTTCTATGCGCCGGATGGCCTTGACTCGGAAGCGGTCCGGCAGGCGTTGCAAGCCGCCGTGAGTGAAGTCGACACGCAAATGTCGACCTGGGATCCGAACAGCGATCTCATGCGCTTGAATGCTGGCCGTCCCGGTGCGTGGATAAGCGTTCCGCCCTGCCTGGTGGAAGTGCTGCGGCTCGCCTTCGATATCGGCCGCGCCTCGGGCGGTGCGTTTGATGTCGGCGTCGGTGCGGCTGTGCGTGCATGGGGATTCGGTCCGGAAGCGGTCGACGAGGCCCGAATTCGAAAGGCGCTCGAAATGCCGCATCCGCCCGCCCATGAGATCGTGGAGCTGGATGTCGACGGTGGAAGAGTGCGAAGATTGGCTCCTGTGGACCTCGACCTCAATGGTATCGCCAAGGGGTACGGCGTGGACAGGCTGGCCGAGGTGCTGCACGGCTTCGGCATCGCTTCAGGCCTGGTCGGGATTGATGGCGAGATGCGCGCGTTCGGCCTGCATCCCGCCGGTGAGCCGTGGGTGATCGCTGTCGAGGCACCCGATCCCGACCGCCGCGCTCCGCATTCGATCCTTGCCTTGCAGGACGCAGCAGTCGCAACCTCCGGCGACTACCGGCATTGGCTCATGGCCGGAGGTCGACGATTGTCGCACACGATGAACCCGCGCCGCGGGGCGCCCCTGCCTGAACCGCCGGCCTCCGTCACCGTCATCACGCGAACCTGCGCAGAAGCCGATGCTTGGGCTACGGCTCTGATGGTCCTCGGCCCGAAAGCTGGAACGCAGCTTGCCGAGCGCGAGCGTCTGAATGCACTATTTTTATCGCGTGGTGCCGAAAGCACACTTCAGTCCACAGCGGTTGGATCGATATTCGACCCTTCCCATGATCATGGTGACGCTCACTAGCACCGGCGCGCAGCTCAAGCCACGGTTGCCGCTCAAGAATCTGCGGGAATATCTCAATCGCTACATCTACCTGCCGCACCTGAAAGAGTAGGACGTACTGGTGAAGGCGTGCAGGCGACGATCAGCGGCATGCTGCTCGGTCCTTTCGCCTATGCCGAGCGGTGGGGTGAGAAGACGGGCATCTACCTGGGGCTTGCGATCGAACGTGCGGGTAACGCGCCCCTGGTCATCGACAGCGACAGCACCATCAAACCGAATGGGGTCGAAGTGCACTGTCCGGTACCGGTGCAACCTGGCCCTTGGGCGCACACCTGGAAGCCCTGATGGCGGCACACCGACGCCCAGCGGGCTCGATGCGGGTGGTGGGTCGGCGACACCGCCGACAGAGAGGAAGCCGACGCGCTTCACCAGCGCCGTGATAGTCTCACCGGAGCGGCCTGCGCGGGACATTCATCAGATTGTCGAGGCGATCATCGAGCAACTCACGGCGCTTCCGGGCAGTCGGGTGAAGATCCGGCTCGAGATTGATACAGAAGTGCCTGAGGGCCTCGAACGTTCCAAGGTTCGGACGTTGGTCGAAAACGCCGCCGACCGCGACGTCTGGTTCAGATGTTGCGACCGGTGATCCGCGCGATCGCATGCCGGCGCTTCTTTCTTGGCGGCTTCCGCGGAGCAGAACGTGAGCGGTTCTTACCGTCCTGCCGATCGCGCGATGGAGCGGGCGAGGCTCAGGAGCCGACGGCATGCAGGATTATCGTTGCGCGCCGACCATATGGCGCTGAACGGAAGGATCTCACCGGCCATGCGTCGATAGGCGATGCCCGGAAACTGCGCGACGGTCGTGGCTTCGCTGGTGAGCGTAAGACCGCGACCGACAGCGACCAGGGAGAGCATGTTATCCCGGCCGACATAATGGCAATGGATCTCGGGGTGATGACCGAGCTTCCCGAGGCGCCCGACCAGATAGTCGTAAATCTCCTGGCCCGGTGGCGCATCGCTGATGATGAAACGCTCTCCGGCCAGATCGGGCCATGTCAGTTCCGCTCGATCCGCAAGCGGGTGATCTGCCGGCAGAACAGCAAACACCTTTTCAGACCAGAGTTGCTCGACTTCGCAGCCGTCCCGTGGCGAAGTGCCTGTAAGGAACGCCACGTCCAACTGGAGTTGCCGCACGGCGGCAATATGTTCTGCGGGGTTTCCATCGATGAGATCGACGCGAACGCGGTGAAAGCGTTTGCCGTAGGCGCGCAGCAGGTCGAACAGGAAGCCGGACGCGATGGAGGAGAAGACCCCGATCTTGATATGACCCTGCTCCGTTTGGCCGATAGCCGCGACGTCATGCGCGCCGGCGTGGATATGCTGGAGGGCAGTTCGAGCCCGCGGCAGATATTTTCGTCCGGCAACCGTGAGGCGGACGCCGCTTGCGTGGCGATGAAAGAGCGATGCGCCGAGCTGATCCTCAAGATCGCGGATACGACGGCTGATGGTCGATTCCTGGATGCCGAGGGCGCGACCAGCCTGTCGGAAGCTTCCATATTCGGCGGCGGTCACGAAATAGCGCAGGTGATGCAGTTTGATCTGGTTGCGTCGTTCAGCCCCGAACGCGAAATCGGAAATGGAGCCGATCTTGGCGCCGTCAGAAGAACTTCTGCCGTCGTGATCGGCGCTCGTCATCAGAGTCTCCAGCGCGTTTCAAGGCTGCCGGCTACTGCGTTCGCGAAAGCGCCGATGGCGTTGTCGTTATGATCGTATCGTTGCATCATGCTGCCCTCGAAGAACTTAACGACATTCAGTATGCGGCATGATGAGTTGCGCGCCGCACGGCGTCAATAATAAATGAACGACATTAAGTTAATGTATGGTATACGCGGCGCTCCGGCGCGCGGTGAACGATGCAACGGCCGCTGAGGGTCGAAGCCCGGCGGAAGACCGGGCGTGAGAATGGGTATCGGGGCTGATGGCGCGTCCAAGAAAAGAAGACACACTCGACATCGCGCCGCGAGCGGTCGCGGAAATGGTTCGCCTGCTGGCGGCGCGTGACGATTTCGATGTTCCCTTGGTGGCGGTCGCACAGGCGGTCGGCTGCACGCCACCTGCGCTTTACGGCTATTTTCGTAACAAGGCCGCCCTGCTGCGCGCGGCGCGAGAAGAGGGCTTCAACCGGCTATACACTGAGAAGTTGACGCTCTCGGAGCGGATGCGCGCCAACCCTTTCGGATATCTGCGGGAAGGGAGCTACGCCTATGTCCGTTTCGCTCTCGACAATCCGACGCTGTATCGGTTGATGTTTGCGCCGCCACCCAATCTCGGCGTTGGTGATGATCCGCTGTCGGGCGATCTTGGCCGCCGTGTGTTCGATCTGCTGCTCGCCGGCCTTCGTGGCTGCCAGACACAGGGATTCCTATCCGGAATGGACATCAATCGTTATGCCTTCATGTTCTGGTCCTCAGTGCATGGGGCGGTATGTCTCTGTATTCAGAACCGTGTTCTGGATGAAACTGCAAAGTGGGAAGCGGTGCGCGACGTTGTCGACACGCTCATGCGCATGATTGCAGCAACAGCACCAGGACATCTTCATAGAGGCATATGAATACCGGGGTTTGCTTGGTAGGTTGGCATCTGCGCACCCATGTTTGGAAGGAAAGAGAAATGGCTGAAACTTGGCTCTCGTCTCTCAAGACGGCAACGCCGCAGGAAGGTTTGAACTGGCCACGAAGCTGGCTCGTGTAGGCGTGAAGCTGACACAGCCCTCGGCGGAAGTGCGGGATAAGCTGCGCGCAGCTTATGAGCAGGATACGGCGCAACTGATCGCATCTTCACAGGTCATCGCCATCCATTTTCAGACGGTGGCCGCTGCTAACAACTACTGGCGCGACTGATTCGCCAGCCGCGAAGGGAGAGGCGGCGGTCATGGCCAAATACTCGATTGGCGATCACGTGAGCTGGAATTCCGAAGCCGGTCATGTGACCGGCCGGATCATCCGGGTTCATCATGCGGATTTCGACTACAAGGGCCATCGGCACCGGGCGTCGAAGGACGATCCGCAGTACGAGATCAAGAGCGACAAGACCGACCATATCGCCGCTCACAAGGAAGCAGCGCTGACGAAGATCGATTGATGGCCGCGCAGTTCGTCACCATCGGCCATTCCAATCGAAGCCTCGACGAATTTATCGTCATGTTGCGTGCCGCCCGGATCGAGATGGTGATCGACGTGCGCGCCTTTCCCCGGTCGCGCAGCAATCCCGCCTACAATATTGACCGTCTGCCGGAAGATCTGGCTCGCGTGCAGATCGGTTATCGGCACATGCCGGCCCTGGGCGGCAGGCGGCCAAAGCAGACGGGTGTGGACGAAAGCCTCAATGCGCTATGGCGGGTGCAGAGCTTCCACAACTACGCTGACTATGCGCTCGGCGAGGCGTTCGCCGGCGCGTTTCATGATCTGGCAAGCCTCGGCCGCGATCACCGCCTGGCCCTGATGTGCTCCGAGGCGGTCTGGTGGCGATGTCATCGCCGCATCATCACCGACCATCTGCTGCTGGCTGGCCATGCCGTCGACCATCTGATGGCGCCGGGGCATAGCGAGCACGCCACGCCGACACCGGGCGTGCAGAAGGACACGCAGGGAAGAGTTATCTATCCGGCGTCCGCCGCGCCCGACCACGAGCAACCTCCAGGTTGAGCGTCAGCCGTGGTTGGGGTTTCCTCTTCAGGCCGAGCGGCGCGGCCTGTCTTGCCGGCTTCATTCCGGCTTCTGCATGGGGCGCCGCGCCTTCGCGAACCCGCGATCCGTCGCAATGAACCGCTCCAGCATGGGCACGATGAGCTTTGACGGTTCGATCGGGGCGGCGTCTCCGGCCAGAAGACGACCATATTCGCTTAGGTCGCGGTGGAGTGACGCCGGCAGCTCTATCGCAACTTTCACGGGCTTGTCGTCCGCGATGGGACCGAGTTTCAACTTGGTCATGGTCAGTTCCTGAAGGGTTCGAGGACGAGATCGCGCGTCACGACGATCCGCACCGGGAAACCCGGCCGGATGGTCAGCGTCGGCGCGACGTTGAGCTGACGGCGAACGATCTGCTGGCCGGCGTCGTTGATCGTGTCCTGGCCGCCGTTGCGGATGGCGCGGAGCAGCCGGTCCTGATCGTCCACGGCCAGCTCGGCCCCGACCGAAAGCAGCGTCGAGAGCCCGGCGGCCTTGGCGAGATCCCACCAGTGATAGTCGACGCCATCCTCAAGCCCGGCATAGCCCTGCGTGTCGGTGCCAGGCTGGCGTTCGAGCACGATTGAGCGGCCGTTCGGCATGACGAGCCGGTTCCAGACAAGCAGCACGCGGCGCTGACCATATTGGACGTTGTTGTCATACTGGCCGATGATCCGCGTGCCCTGTGGCACGAGCAGAATGCGTCCGGTGGGGCTGTCATAGATCGGCTCCGTGACCTGGGCGATGATCTGGCCGGGAAGATCGGAGCGGATGCCGGTGATGAGCGCGGCCGAGATCACCGCGCCGGCCTGAAGCACGAAAGGCGACGCCGGCGGCGTCACGCGATCCGGCGTAACCGTGCGCCGGTCGGCCGCCGCGTTGAGGAAGGCGAGCTGCTTGTCCTGTCCCGTCGCGGCCTGTCCACCCGCGCCGGCGCCGGAGAGATCGAGCCCGGCAAGACCGGGCATCGCGCCCGCCGTGCTGGGGGCGGTCGATCCCTGCCGCGACTGGAAGAAGATGGTGCTGAGGCGCGCGGCTTCTTCCTCGGCGCGGCGGCGCTGCTCGGCCTCGCTGATGCCGGGCGTCGGGGTGACAGGTGCTGCGACCGGCTGACCGTTGTTCTGCGCGCTCAAGATTGGGCCGCCGAGATCGCCGGGCAGCGCCGGGCCGAGAACCGGGCCGGTATAGTCCTTTGGCAAGCCGGCCAGGCCATCGGCGGTCTGGCGGCCGTTGGTGGAATAAAGCTCGGCCCCGCCATCGTCCGGCCCGCGCGTCTGGAGCGCATAGATCAGCGATCCGCCGATGCCGACCAGGGCGACGGCGGCCACGCTCGCGAGCATCTTGCGCGAGAGGCGTGTGACGCGCGGCGGCTCGGCACGAAGCCGCATCGGCGCGACGGGGGTGCTGGTTTCGGTGCTGGTGGTCTCGGACATTAGGACGGCCTCCCGTCGGTGCGGGTGATCCTGACGGTCTGCTGCTTGTCGCCCGCGCCAAGGCGCAGCTCGGCCGCGCCGAACAGGCGATCGACGATCAGGATGTGTTGATAGATGCGGCTGTTGGCGATCTGGGCTTCGCCTTGCGGGCCGATGACGAAGAGCGGCGGCATTTCGCCCTGGACGATGCCGGCCGGGAACTCGACATAGACATGCCGGCCATCGTCATAGACGGCGATCGGCTTCCACGGCGGATTGCCGGTGTCGGTCTGGGCGTAGCGATAGTTTCGAGCGGCCACGGCCGGAATGACCGGCGTAGCCGGAACGCTCTGGCGCTGGCTCGCCGGCGGCTGCGGATAGGCCCAGGCGACCGACGGCATGTAGGGCTTCTCGCCGGAGCGCAGCTCGATCATGTAGGTCCGCCTGTCGGTCGTCACGATCAGGTTGGTGGTGATGTCGGGCCGGCTCGGCTTGACGAGGATATGGACGCGGCGCGTCACGCCGGACCCGCTCTCGGTATCGCCGATGATCCAGCGCGCCGTGTCGCCGGCCGCGATCGGTCCCGCGCCGGTCAGGCTTTCGCCGGGCTCCAGCGCGATGTCGGTGATCTGGCCGGGAACGGCATAGACCTGATAGAGCGCGCCTTCCGACCACGGGTAGATCTGGATGGCGTTGTAATAGCCCTCGCGGCGCGGCTGCACGCGGGCGGCCGCATTGGCGTTCTCGACGCGGCCCGTGGGCGTGCCGGCGGTTTCACCGCCGCGTGCGACCGTCCAGGCCGGCGGGATCAGCACCGGCTTCGGCCGATCGTCGATGACGGCGGCGGGAATGGCCGGCAAAGGCGGTACGGTGGCGTCGTAGCTGATCGCCGGGGGCTTGGTCATGCTGGCGCAGCCCGTCAGCGCCGTCGCGGAGAGCATCAACGCCATGCCTACGGATTTACGGAAAACCGGAATGGCGACGATACGGATTGCCGGGTTCATTGGCCCATCTCCCGCGACCAGTTGATGGCGTTGACGTAAATTCCAAGCGGATTGGCTTTCAGGCGCTCGGCGTCGCGCGGCGGCTGAAGCGCGATCGTCAAGATCGCGGTCCAACGCTGGGTCGAGGCGAGCACGCCGTTCTCGAACTGCCGCTCCGTCCAGGCGACGCGGAACGAATCCGGCGAAGCTCGGATGACGCTGGAGACGTCGACGGCGATCTGCTGCTTGCCGACCTTGGTGAAGGGGTCGTTGGTCCGGGCATAGTCGTTGAGCGCGCCCGCGCCGCGATCGGTCGTCCACTCATAGGCGCGAAGCCAGTTCTGGCGCACGATGATCGGATCGGCGGGGATCGAGCGGACCTGCTCGATGAAACGGGCGAGATGCCATGCGATCTGCGGATCGGTCGGGCGATAGTCGGCGGTGGCCGGCGCGATGCTCTGCGCCTGGCCGAGTTTATCGACCTGGACCACCCACGGCACGACGGTCCCGCGCGCCGACTGGATGACCAGCGCGCCGGCGAAGCCTGCCGAGAGGATCAGCGAGCCGAAGGCCATGTAGCGCCAGTTCTTGGCCTGCACGCGGGCCGAGCCGATACGGTCGTCCCAGACCTGCGCGGCCTTCTGGTAAGGCGTCTCGGGTTCGGGCGTCTTGCCGTAATGCACGGCGGGTCGTTTGAAAATGTTCATGAGCGGTCGCTTTCAGAAAGGTTGATCGAGGAGCCGGAGCCGTGGCTGTCGCCGGACCTGACGGCATGAGCGGCGGCGCTGACGCCGTGTGAAAGGTGCTGGCTGCGCTTGATGCGCTTGGCCCATTCCGGTGCGCCGCCTGCCGCTGCTGACGGCGTGGACGCAGCCTCGGCGGCTTCACCGCCGACCGTTCCCATGGTCGAGGTGCCGCCGGTCGCGCCGAATCCGGTCTTGGCGCCATCGGAGAAGCTGGATTTCATGCTCTCGGAGGCACGCGCCACGGCGCGCTTCAGCGGCGAGACGGCCGCGGAGCCTGCGGCGCCGGCAACGCCGCCCATGCCGGAGGCAACGCCTGCCGCGCCCGACTGCCCCAGGGAGCGGAGCGAATAGGCGGCGGATGCACCGCCTGCCGCGGTGGCGCCGCCGCGCGCCACGGCAGCGCCGCCGGAAAGCGCCGCCGAGCCGCCTTTGAGGGCGAGACCCGCTGCACCGCCTGCTGCGAGGGCTGCGCCGCCGACAGCCAGGCCGGTGCCGACGGCCGCGCCCGCGCCGAGCTGGGGACCGCCGGAGACGAGACCGTTGGCGATGCCGGGGCCGAAGATGCCGAGACCGAGCAAGGAGAGAGCGGCGAGGACGATCGCCATCGCGTCATCGACGGTCGGGGTCGTGCCGCCAAAGCCCTTGGTGAACTCGCCGAAGAGCGTCGAGCCGATGCCGATGATGACGGCGAGCACCAGAACCTTGATGCCGCTGGAAATGACGTTGCCAAGCACGCGCTCGGCCATGAAGGCGGTCTTGCCGAAGAGACCGAAGGGGATGAGGACGAAACCGGCGAGCGTCGACAGCTTGAACTCGATCAGGGTGACGAAGAGCTGGATCGCCAGGATGAAGAAGGCGAGGATCACGAGCGCCCAGGCAAACAGCAGGCACACGATCTGGATCAGGTTCTCGAACACGGAGATCCAGCCCATCAGCGGCGAGATCGCCTCCAAGAGCGGCCGGGCGGCATCGAGGCCGGTCTGCGCGACCTTGCCGGGACGCATCAGGTCGGCGGTCGAAAAGCCCGTGCCCGATGCTTTGAGACCGAGGCCGGCGAAGCTGTCGAAAACGATCTTGGCGAGATTGTTCCAGTTGCCGATCAGATAGGCGAAGACGCCGACGAACAGCGTCTTCTTCACCAACCTCGCGATGATGTCGTCATCGCCGGCCCAACTCCAGAACAGGGCCGCCAGCGTCACGTCGATCACGATCAGCGTGGTCGCGATAAACGCCACTTCGCCGGAGAGAAGGCCGAAGCCGGAATCGATGTATTTGGTGAATACGCCTAGAAACGAGTCGATGACGCCTGCGCCGCCCATGACTCACCGCCCTTCCGTGCTGGCGGACGCCGCCGGTGCGACCGGTGCCGGCGCGTGGCCGAGAAAGCGGTCACGGGTCTCGGCCCAGACGCGCAGGCATTCGGGATCGCTCGCGGCCTGTTGACCAAGTTGCTGGCACCGGCGCTGGCTCTCGCGCAGCGGATCGCCTTCGGGCTGAAGCTGACGCGCCGACGGCGAGGCCGGCGCGTCCTGCTTGCGGGTCATTTCGATCGCGGTTGCCGTGACGGCGACCGCGACGAACACGATAGCGCCCAGCCGGGCCAGCATCTTGCCGTCCATGAGCTTCCTCCTTTCCGGCCTTATTTGCCGCTGTTGAACATCTGGGTGTTGCCGGGCTGGTAGCCCGAGCCCGGCGTCAGGAAGCGGCGACGCTGTTCGCGGCCCTGTTCGGCGGCGGCGGTGCGTTCGGCCTCGGTGAGCGCGCTGGCGCGGCCGTTGGAGGCGAGCAGCGCCACGAGATCAGAAAGCTGCTGCGATTGCAGGGCGAGGATCTGATTGCCGGCCTGCGTCGCCTGAAGCGCGCCGGTCGCGCCCTGGCTCTGGCTGACGAGCGCCGACATCTGCGTGCGGTTGGTGTCGATGTTGGAGACGACGCCGGCCTGCACGCGCATCGCGTCCTGAAGCCCGCCGACGGTGTTCTGCCAGCGCGAGCGGGCGTCGGCGACCATCTGCTTGTCGGTCGTCGACATCGAGACGTTGCCGTATTTCTGGGTGAACATCTGGTCGATCTGCTGGACGTTGAAGGCGATGCCCTGCGCCTGCTGGAGAAGCTGCTGGGTGCGCTGCACGTTCTGCTGCAAGGTCTGGAGCGCCGAGTAAGGCAGGCTCGCCAGGTTCTTCGCCTGGTTGATGAGCATCTGCGCTTCGTTCTGGAGCGAGGTGATCTGGTTGGTGATCTGCTCCAGCGTGCGCGCGGCGGTCAGGACGTTTTGGGCGTAATTGCTCGGATCGAAGACGATGATGGCGTGGGCGGGCGTCGCCATCATCGGCGACAGCGCGAGCGGTGCGGCCGCCAGCATGGTCGCGGCGAGCGCCATGGCGCGCGAGCGGATACGAAGGGTAATCATAGTCAGGACTCCTTTGCTGCTTGGGGGAACGAGAAGGTCGGGATGAGATCGGCGGCCCAGCCGACGTCGCGGGCGCGCAGCCACGCGGCGAGAAAGCCTTCGCGGCCATGCTCGGCGACGAGGTTGGCGATCAGGGTCTGGTCGGACTTGGAGGAGGCGGCGCAGAGCGCGAGGCCGACTTCGGACAGGCCCAGCTCGAACAGGCGGTTGCCGCGCCGCGACTGGCAGTAATAGTCGCGCTTGGGGACGGCCCGCGCGAGGATTTCGATCTGCCGGTCGTTGAGGCCGAACCGTCTGTAGATCGCCGTGATCTGCGGCTCGATCGCACGCTCGTTCGGGAGAAGCAGGCGCGTCGGGCAGCTTTCGATGATGGCCGGCGCGATGCTCGAATTGTCAATGTCGCTGAGCGACTGCGTGGCGAAGATGACGGAGGCGTTCTTCTTGCGCAGGGTTTTGAGCCACTCCCTGAGCTGGCCCGCGAACCCTTCATCGTCGAGCGCCAGCCAGCCCTCGTCGATGATGAGCAAGGTCGGCCGCCCGTCGAGCCGGTCGCCGATGCGGTGGAAGAGATAGGAAAGCACGGCGGGCGCGGCACCCGTGCCGACCAGGCCCTCGATCTCGAACGCCTGCACGGCGGCCGAGCCCAGATGTTCGGCCTCGGCGTCGAGCAGCCGGCCATAGGCCCCGCCGACGCAGAACGGACGGAGCGCCTGTTTCAGATCGTTGGACTGGAGCAGTACAGACAGGCCGGTGATCGTGCGTTCCTCGACCGGCGCGGAGGCGAGCGAGGTCAGCGCGGTCCAGATATGCTCCTTCACCTCGGGCGTGATCTGGATCGCTTCGCGCGTCAGGATGGCCACGATCCAGTCAGCGGCCCAGGCGCGCTCATAGGTATCGTCGATGCGCGCGAGCGGCTGAAGCGAGACGGAGAAATCGTCACCCTCGGTCAGCCCGCCGCCGAGATCGTGCCAGTCGCCGCCCATGGCGAGCGCGGCAGCGCGGATGCTGCCGCCGAAATCGAACGCGAAGACCTGAGAGTTGGCATAGCGCCGGAACTGCAAGGCCATCAGCGCGAGCAGCACGGACTTGCCTGCGCCGGTCGGGCCGACGACGAGCGTGTGGCCGACATCGCCGACATGAAGGGATAACCGGAACGGGGTCGAGCCTTCGGTCTTGCCGTAAAGCAAGGGGGGGCTACCGAAATGCTCGTCCCGTTCCGGCCCCGCCCACACCGCTGACAGCGGAATCATGTGGGCGAGATTCAAAGTGCTGATGGGAGGCTGGCGGACGTTGGCGTAGGCGTGGCCGGGCAGACTGCCGAGCCATGCGTCGACGGCGTTGACGCCTTCGACCATGGCCGTGAAGTCGCGGCCCTGGATCACCTTCTCGACAAGGCGCAACTTCTCGTCGGCAAGACGCGGATCGGCGTCCCCCACCACGATCGTCGCGGTGACATAGGCCATGCCGGCGACATCGGCGCCCAGCTCCTGCAAGGCCATGTCGGCGTCGGCCGCCTTGTTCGACGCATCGGTGTCGACCAGCGCCGACGCCTCGTTGGTCAGGACTTCCTTGAGGATCGCGGCGATCGACTTGCGCTTGGCGAACCATTGCCGCCTGATCTTGGTCAGCAGCTTGGTCGCGTCGGTCTTGTCGAGCAGGATCGCGCGGGTCGACCAGCGATAGGGAAAGGCGAGCCGGTTGAGATCGTCGAGCAGTCCGGGCGTCGTCGCGGTCGGAAAGCCGATGATGGTGAGGACGCGCAGATGCTCGCTGCCAAGACGCGGCTCGAGCCCGCCGGTCAACGGCTGGTCTGCCAGCAGCGCATCGAGATAGACCGGCGTTTCCGGCACGCGGACGCGGTGGCACTTGGTCGAGATGGTCGAATGGAGATAGGTCAGCGTCTCGGTGTCATCGAGCCAGCCGCATTCGGGCATGAAGCCGTCGAGCAGCGCCAGCACGCGGTCGGTGCGGTCGATGAAGCCGCGCATCACCTCATGGGGATCGACGCCGGTTTGCTCGCGGCCCTCGTAAAGCCAGGTCTCGGCGCGGGCGGCGTCCTCGGCCGGCGGCAGATAGAGGATGGTCAGGAAATAGTCCGACACGAAATGGATGCCGGCTTCCTCGAAATCGGCCTTGCGCTCCTCCTCCACCAGGCCGGAGGCAGCATCGGGGAACGGGCTGTCGGGATAGGTCGCGGCTTCGCTGCGCTGCGCCTCGACGAAGATGCTCCAGCCCGAGCCGAGACGGCGGAAGGCGTTGTTGATGCGGCCGGCGACCGCGACCAGCTCGGCGGCGACGGCGCTATCGAGATCGGGGCCACGGAAACGCGCCGTGCGCTGGAACGAGCCGTCCTTGTTCACGATGACGCCGGGGCCGACCAGGGCGGCCCAGGGCAGGAAATCGGCAAGGCGGGCCGCGGTGCGGCGATATTCTCTGAGGTTCATCATGGGGTTCGCCTCCCTCAGACCGCGAGGAAGGCCGGGACGCGCAGATGGCGCCGGCCGACCTCGACGAATTGCGGATCGCGCTTGGCCGCCCAGACGGCGGCGACATGGCCGATGGCCCAGATCGCGAGGCCGACCAGCCAGAGGCGCAGGCCGAGGCCCACGGCCCCGGCCAGCGTCCCGTTGAGGATCGCGATGGAACGCGGCGCACCGCCCAGCAGGATGTGCTCGGTCAGTGCGCGGTGAACCGGGACGGTGAATCCCGGCACATCCAGTTGCTCGAAGGCGACCGCCATCAGACGAGCGCCCCGCCGCCGAACGAGAAGAACGACAGGAAGAACGAGCTGGCCGCAAACGCGATCGACAGGCCGAACACGATCTGGATCAGCTTGCGAAAGCCGCCCGAGGTGTCGCCGAAAGCGAGCGCCAGGCCCGTCGCGATGATGATGATGACCGCGACGATCTTGGCGACGGGGCCTTCGATCGACTGGAGGATTTTCTGGAGCGGCGCTTCCCACGGCATCGAGGAGCCGGAGGCGTGTGCGGCGGGAACGAGGACAAGATTGATGTAGGCGAAGGCTGCGGCGCTCGCGGCATAGCGGCGGACGCGCATGGTGGTGCGGATCATGGATGGTCTCCAGTGTGGTCAAGGGTTGCGGGGCTGATGCGGTAGTCCCCGTCCGGGCCGAGCCCTTCGACACGGGCGAGTTCGGCGAGCCGGCGCGCGGAGCCGCGGCCGGAAAGGACGGCAACGAGGTCGATCGTCTCGGCGATCAGCGCGCGCGGGACGGTGACGACGGCTTCCTGGATGAGCTGTTCGAGCCGGCGCAGCGCGCCGATGCCGGTGCCGGCGTGGATGGTGCCGACGCCGCCGGGATGGCCGGTGCCCCAGGCTTTCAGGAGGTCGAGCGCCTCAGAACCGCGCACCTCGCCGATTGGGATGCGGTCGGGGCGCAGGCGTAAGCTGGAGCGGACGAGATCGGAGAGCGTGGCGACGCCTTCCTTGGTCCGCATGGAGACGAGGTTCGGCGCGGCGCATTGCAGCTCGCGCGTGTCCTCGATGATGACGACGCGATCCTGCGTCTTCGCCACTTCGGCGAGCAGCGCATTGGTCAGCGTGGTCTTGCCGGTCGAGGTACCGCCGGCGACGAGGATGTTGGCGCGGGACGCGACGGCCGCACGCAGGGTCACGGCCTGGTCGGCGGTCATGATCCCGGCGGCGACATAATCGTCGAGCGTGAAGACGGCGACGGCAGGCTTGCGGATAGCGAAGGCCGGCGCGGCGACTACCGGGGGAAGAAGCCCCTCGAACCGCTCCCCCGTTTCGGGTAGCTCGGCCGAGACGCGCGGGGATCGGGCGTGAACCTCCGCGCCGACATGATGGGCGACCAGGCGCACGATGCGCTCGCCGTCCGCAGCCGACAGCCTCTCGCCCGTATCGGCCAGCCCTTCGGACAGGCGATCGATCCAGATGCGCCCGTCCGGGTTTAGCATCACTTCGACGATGGCAGGGTCTTCCAGAAAGCGCGCGATGGCCGAGCCGAGCGCGGTGCGCAACATGCGCGCGCCGCGTTGGATCGCCTCCGGTTTCTGATGTGAAGTGGTCATGTCGGCCCCGTTCCTCACGAGGCGCCACAGACAGTCCCCGGAATGGGGTCGATTAAAAGAGCCCGAAATCGGGCCGGTTCAACAAGTATCGGTCGTAGTAGTAGTGTGGCGTGCAAATACAGATTCCATGGGGAAAATGTCGTGCGCTGGAAGCCACGGCGTTCTTTTGCAAACTCTAGCGAGGAAGATGCAACAATAGGACCCGTACCATGGAGAAAACTGTCAAATTCGTTATCCCCAGAACCGTTCCGGAGGCCGTTTTGATCTCGTTGGAACTGTCGCGATCCAAATGGCTGCTGACAGTGATTCGGCCTTCCGGCGATGTCCGGTTGTCGCGCTACCTGGTTGCGGGTGGCGATCTCGAAGACCTGCTGGCGAAGCTCTCGGAATTTCGCCTGAAGGCCAGCCGGGAGTTGGGGCGTGATGTGCCTGTTATCACCATTCAGGAAGCTGGATATGAAGGGTTCTGGCTCCACCGGGCCTTGGAAGCCGCTGGAGTGCAAAGCCACATCGTTGATCCGGCCTCGATCGCCCAGCCACGACGTGCGCGGAACGCCAAGACCGATCGGATCGACGGTGAAATGTTGCTCAGAACGTTGATGGCTTGGCTCCGCAATGATCCGCGCGTCTGCTCAATGGTCAGGCCAATCTCTCCCGAAGATGAGGATCATCGCCGCCTGACCCGCGAACGCCGCGAGCTGATCGGCGAACGCGTACGGCTCGTGAACCGGATGAAGGGCCTTCTGCTATCGCAGGGAATCCGTGATTATGAACCGATGCGACCGAACAGACGTCCGCGGCTCACTGAACTGCGGACGGGAGACGGCCGCGCGCTTGGGCTCAACCTGAAGCACCAGCTTGAACGCATGCTGGATCGTTTGGAACTGCTCCTCGCCCAGATGAAGGCGATCGAGGAAGCCCGGCTCGAGCTGGCCGAGACGTGCGTAGCTCCAAGCACCAGCGAAAATAACACGGTCAGCGCCGTAAATGCAGGTTCTTTGCTCATGAAGATCAAAGGGATTGGACCCGAATTTGCCTCTGTCATGGTGGCCGAAGGCCTTTTCCGCAGATTTGAGAATCGACGGCAGATTGCGTCGTATGCGGGGCTGGCTCCGACCCCATGGCGAAGTGGATCGATCAATCGGGAACAAGGCATCTCGCAGGCGGGAAACCCACGCCTGCGAACGGCAATGATCGAACTCGCCTGGCTGTGGCTACGACATCAACCCGAAAGCCGTATTGCGCGATGGTTCCACGCGCGAACCGGCCCGCAAGGCGGCAGGCTGAAGAAGGTCATGATCGCTGCGCTGGCGCGAAAACTTCTTGTGGCGCTGTGGAAATATGTCACCCAAGGCGTGCTTCCCGATGGCGTCGTACTGAAAGCTGCGTGATTTTCCCTTTCTTCGTGGCCTGATCAGCGACGAAGAAATCGGGCTGACGGACCGTCCGTTCTCCTGGCTACGATGCCGCAATACAGAATGGTTCCGTCTCCCGAGCCCTGCCGCCGAAAGCGGAATGTTGGTGCAGCCGTTGATGACGGCGACCGGATGTGAGGTTTGAACCGCCCCGGGTTTGCCGGAGGCCGTTTCGTTTGAGTCACGCCGCCAGCTTCTGCTCGTCGAGCATGGCGTAGTAGCGTTCCTCGGCTTCGGCCGGCGGGATGTTGCCGATAGGCTCCAACAGCCGGCGATTGTTGAACCAGTCGACCCAGGTCAGGGTCGCGAACTCGACGGCCTCGAAGCTCCGCCATGGCCCGCGCCGATGGATGACCTCGGCCTTGTAGAGGCCGTTGATTGTCTCGGCGAGCGCATTGTCGTAGCTGTCGCCGACGCTGCCGACGGACGGCTCGATGCCGGCCTCCGCCAGGCGCTCGGTGTAGCGGATGCTGACGTATTGGGCTCCTCTGTCCGAGTGATGAACGAGACCACCCTTGATGGCTGGACGACGCTCATGCAGCGCCTGCTCCAAAGCATGCAGCACGAAGCTGGCGTGGGCGGTGCGCGAGACGCGCCAGCCGACGATGCGCCTGGCGTAGGCGTCGATGACGAAGGCCACGTAGACGAAGCCGCCCCATGTGCTCACATAGGTGAAGTCGGACAGCCAGAGCCTGTTCGGCGCCGGGGCGTGGAACACCCGGTTCACATGGTCGAGCGGGCATGGCGCGGCCTTGTCCTGCACGGTCGTCCTGACCGGCTTGCCGCGGATGACGCCTTGCAGGCCAAGATCGGCCATCAGACGCTTCACCGTGCAGCGCGCCACCGCGAAGCCCTCGCGCTTCATCTGCCGCCAGACCTTTCGCACGCCATACACCTCGAAGTTCTGAGCGAAGACGCGGGCGATCTCCGGCTTCAGCGTCATGTCCCGCCGCGCCCGCGCCGACAGCTTCGCGGGATCAGCGCGCTTGGCGACATGGGCGTGGTAGGTCGAGGGGGCAATCGGCAGCACCTTGCAGATCGGCTCGACCCCGTGGACCTCGCGCTGATCGTCGATGAACGCGATCATGTCTTTGACCGGCGGTCGAGCTCCGCCATCGCAAAATACGCCGACGCCTTGCGCAGGATCTCGTTCGCCTGCCGCAGCTCTCGGTTCTCGCGCTCCAGCGCCTTCAGCCTCGCTGCCGCGTCCGTCGGAAGCCCAGCCCGTCGGCCGGCGTCAATCTCCGTGCGCTTGATCCACTCGCTCAGCGTCTGAGCCGTGCAGCCGATCTTGGCCGCCACCGACATAATCGCCGCCCAGCGCGACGTGTACTCGTGTTCGTGATCGAGGACCAGACGCACCGCGCGGCTGCGGACCTCAGGCGAGAACTTGTTGCTCGTATTGCCCATGATGGCTCCACCTTCTCAGGAGTTGGAGCCTCCGGCAAACCCGGGGCGGTTCAGTTTGCGCGCGGAGCAATTGCGCGCATGACGAAAAGGCTCGCCCGAAATCTCGATGATCAGAGGCTGCGAATGACCAAAGTGAAACAACGACCACCGCCTTGACCTCCCCCTTCCCATGTGAGGAGAACGGCGGCGGAGCGTTGCTCTTGATCCGGCGTCAGCCAGTTCTACCAAACGCTCGCCACGCCTGACATCAGCGATTCGCTACTCAGACGATTGCACGTTCTCGCTGCTGCATGACCGGCAGGTGTTTGCCCAGCCGAGAGAACACCCATCTGACGACCGGGTTGGTCAGGAGTGACATCGCACGCTTGCGGACGCGGATGGCTTTGTCGCTTGCGGGCGTGAAGACTCCGATTCCGGTCCCGGCCGACTTCTGGAACTCTGCTACCCGTGGCCGCATGGTGCTTTCCCAATCGGCGAGGGCGGCTGCGATATCGTCCCCATGCTGTTCGAGGCGCTTGCCCAGCACATTGGCGCCAGCAAGACCACTCGATGCGCCCATCCCTGAGTAGAGCGACGGGCACCATGCGGAGTCGCCGACCAGAACCACACGCCTCTGATACCAGGTGGAGAGATGAACCTGCTCGGCAATGTCGAACAATGCCGCCTCGCTGGATTCCAACTGCGTCAGGGCCGCTTCCAGGATGGGGCCGAGAGGCTGCGTCCCGAATGCCTTGCGGATTTGTTCGGCGGCCTGTCCCTTGCGCTCGGCATCGGGATCCGCCGCATACCAGGAGAACAGCACTGTCGATTTCCGATCATCGAACGGAAAGACGGTGAATGAACGACCGGGCTCGATGATCTGCCCGCCGATCCCGCTTGGCAGCGTGGGCAGATCCTCCTGAAGCGCATAAGCGCAGATCATGGTGCCAAGACGTTGAAGGCCACCAAGCTTGGCGGGGAATGCAAGGCGGCGCACCGTAGAGCGGATGCCATCAGCGCCGACCACAAGGTCAAACCGGCGGCGCGTCACGCCGTCCGGTCCCTCAAGCGTCACGTCGACTCCATCGGCATCCTGCTCGATGGCGGTTGGCGTGGTCGAGAAGTGGATTTCCGTCTCGGGCGCCACGTCCTGCAAGGTGTGCCAGACAGCATCCTCTACGTCGCCGCGCATGGTGAGATAGGGATTGATCGGTATGTCGGCGAAGCTCAGGCCGGGGGACCGATTTCCCTGCCGGTCGATGACATAGGTCATGCTTTCGGCCCGGTGATCGACGAGGCGGTCTCCGACACCCAAATCCGCAGCGGCCTTTCTCCCGACCCCCATCACGGCGATGAAGTAGCCGCCGCGGCGGCGAGCTGGCGCACGTTCGATAACAACAGGGGTCCACCCCGCCCGGTGCAGCGCAATCGCGCAGGCGATGCCGCTGATTCCAAGTCCTACGACGAGCGCAGTGCGCTTTGCCATGATAGGCGCCTCCGATAAGGATTGCATTTTAGATACGGTGCGTATCTATTTATATCGCATCTGCGAGATTGACAAGACTCGAAGGAGATCCAGCTTGGCGCGCCGCACAAGAGAGCAAGTGGAAGATGCAATTGCGGCCGCGGTCCGAGCCGAGTTGGCCGAGCGCGGCTATCAGGGGGTCACGTTCGAAGGGGTTGCGCACCGCGCGCGCACCAGCAAACCGGTCCTGTACCGGCGCTATTCCTCGCGATCAGAAATGGTGCTGTTCGCCCTCGGCCGTTCGCTCCGGTTCGAGTTTCCGATCGGGCTTCCCGACCGTTCCCTGCGAGACGGAGTTCTGTTGATGCTCCGCTATGCCCGGGAGCGGTTCGATACCATAGGGGCAGATACGTTCCGGGCGCTGATCGGCGAAGCGGACCAGCCTACGCTCGCGCTGCTTTCCGGAGCTATGGACGCAGCCGAACGGGCGCTCGCGGATCAGGTCATTGCGCCTGCCGTCGCGCGAGGAGAACTGGGGTCGCGACCGCTTGCCCCAGGGGTCTTGCGTGTTCCTTACGCGATTTTGCGCGAACAGATCCTGTTTCGGACGGGGCCGGCAATGACACTGGAGGAGATCACCGACACCATCTGCCTGCCATTGTTCAAGGCCGTTTCAACGTCCGTACCACATGCGCCAGAGTAGCCCGTCGCGGCGGATGAAGTGATGATAAAGCGCGGCTCCAACATGGGCGGCAAGCAATGCGAGCAGGAGGTTGGCGCCGAGCCCATGAGGGACGCGTGGTGGATGAAGATGGAAGTTGGGCAGGGCCGTGCCGGTTTCGCCGAAAATGATCGGTCCCGCGCCACTCAAGACGATCATGCCGATACCGCTGGCGATCATGCCGAGGATGACAATGTAGAGAGCGATGTGAACGCCGCGCGCCAGCCGTTCCTGCCATAGTGGCGAACCCATGACCGGCGCAGGCTTCCTGTCGAAGAACCACCACCAGACGATGCGAAACACGGTCAGCAGCAGGACGATGATCGCCGCCGGGATATGTATGCGCAGGAAACCGGCCTTGATTGCGGAGTCGATAGAATTGCCCGCCTGAAACCCTGAGGCAAGCGCCAGAATAATGATGATGGCGGTAAGCCAGTGGATGGTGACGGCGATCGCACCATAGCGATCAGTCGTGCTTTTCAGCATCGTTCTCTCCTTCGAGTTTTTGCCGAAGCGCCAGCAAGACGCGGTGCGCGATTTTGATGTCTTCAACCGAAAGCCCCTCCGCGAGCGCGTTGGCGCGCGGGTAGTAGGAACTGACCGCTGCGTCGTAGGTCTGCTGGCCTTTCTCGGTCAGCACGACGAGATGCGCCCGGCGATGGTGCGGATTGGGCTGGAACTCGACCAGGCCCTCTTTTGCCAGATCGTTGACGATGCGCTGGACGTTCTGGCGGTTCGCGCCGAAATCGCGGGCGAGCCACGCCACTGGCTGCGAACGGTCGGCCAGGGCGATGGCGCCGAGAATCTGCCACCGGGCGCTGGTCAGCCCGAGCGGCCCGACAAGCCGGTCGCCCCAGGTCAGCGTCAGGTTGTTCACCCGGAACATGGTGAGGATCATTTCGGTCAAGGCGTCGCCTTCCGGGCTGCGGGCAGGATCGTTCATTTGTCATTACCTATCTTCATTGACATTATGGTGTCAAGATAATATGTGTCTATTGCTACGGATTGACATCATAGAACCAACTTGAACGGAGAGCTATCCATGCCCCTCATGAAACCCCTGGACGAGACGTTTCCGATCGAACGCCAGCTTGGCATCGCCGCCGCGCCGGTCGTGCTCATCAACCTGTTCCTGATCGATGCCGCCGATGAGCAGGCATTGCTCGACGCCTGGACCGACGACGCCGAGTTCATGAAGCGGCAGCCGGGCTTCATCTCGACCCAGCTCCATCGCGCGCTTGGCGATAGCCCGACCTACTTGAACTATGCGGTGTGGGACTCGACCGAGACGTTCCGAGCCGCTTTCACCCATCCCGAGTTCATCGCAAAGCTCTCGGCCTATCCGTCATCCGCCGTCGCCAGCCCGCACCTCTTCCAGAAAGTTGCGGTCGCCAACATTTGCACGGCCTGACCGCGACAATCGGCACGCGAACAGGAAGGAGAAGAGGCATGGGGCTTCTGTTCAGCATTCTTGCGGTCACGGGGTCGGCGATGTTCGCGGGCGTCATGCTCGCAATCGGGGTTATCCTGGGCGGATACTGGAAGAGCCTTCCACCCGCCGATTTCCTCGAATGGTTCGCCCGGCATGGCAATCTGGTCATGCGAGCGATCCCGATTGTTGTCATTCCGACGCTGATCGGGCTGGCCGGTATACTCTGGTTTGACTGGAGCAATAGCGCCACCCGGATGATCTGGTTTGGCGCGGCCGGCTGCATTCTCGCCGTTCTCGCCATCACCGTTGGCTACTTCGTCCCTAGCAATAGTGCCTATGCCGCAAAGACCGTTCCAATCGATCAGGTGTCTAGGAAGCTCGATACCTGGCTCATGATCCACAATCTCCGCATCGTCCTCGCCGTCGCCGCCTCGGCGCTCGGCGTGTGGGCGGTCAGCCTTTAGCGAGGAGCCACCATGCTCAAGATCGTCCACCCCGTCGCCGGCATGCTTGCCACCCTCACCATCGCGACCTTTTGGCTCTCGACGGCGATTTCCGAATTGTTCCTCTCCGAGGCCGCGGTCGTCGCGGTCAAGACCGCTATTCCGTGGGGCTTCCTCATTTTGATCCCGGCCCTTGCCGCCACGGGCGGATCGGGTTTCGTCTGGTCGAAAGGGCAGCGCCAGGGACTTGTCGGCGCCAAGCTGAAACGGATGCCCTTCATCGCCCTCAACGGGCTGCTGATCCTGATCCCGGCGGCGCTGTTTCTCGCCTCCAAGGCACGGGCGGGCGAGTTCGACACGACGTTCTATGTCGTGCAGGCGATCGAGTTGATCGCTGGAGCGGCAAACCTCACGCTTCTCGGCATGGGGATGCGCGACGGGCTGCGGCTGACGCAGTGGCGGCGCGGCAGCTTCCTCAAGCGGGGTGTGGTCTATACGACCAGTGTTACGGCCAAGGAGGACGTCGCTCGCGGAACGCTCGCGATTCATCTGAAGAGACCGGACGGTTTCACCTTCAAGGCCGGTCAAGCCGTCTATGTGACGCTGCCTGCTCTGAAGGAAGTGGACGGCAAAGGCCTCGTGCGGACCTTTTCCATCGCAAGCGCGCCGGATGACCCGGATCTGGTGATTGCGACGAGGCTCACCGATTCCGCTCTCAAGCGCAGTCTTGCAAGCCTACCAGTCGGATCGGAAATCGAGATCGAAGGCCCCTACGGTGATCTGACGCTGCATGACGATGCCGCACGCCCGGCGGCGTTCCTCGCGGGTGGTCTCGGCATCACGCCGTTTCGCAGCATGATCCGGGATGCTGCCAAAAGCGGGCGCGCGCGTGACCTAACTCTGTTCTACAGCAACCGAAGTGCAGAAGACGCTGCGTTCCTCGCCGAGTTGGAGCAGACTGCGGGAGAGAACTCGGGCTTCAAGCTGGTGCCAACGATGACCGATGCGCCCGACTGGCAGGGCGAGCGCGGGTTCATCACGCGCGAAATGATCGAACGGCATGTCGGCGACATCGCCCGCCCTGTCTTCTACCTGGCTGGCCCTTCCGCAATGGTCGCCGCGATGGAAACCCTGCTCAAGTCGGCTGGGGTCCAGGCCGAGAGCATTCACGCCGAAGAGTTCCTTGGATACTGATGACTGCCGCAAATCAAACGGCACACGATGTCATTGCGCTCTCGGCATCGGATAGGTCGCTCTGAACATGCCGGCCACCAAAGCTCCAAAATGAGTGGGCTTGGCCGCTATCGTCATTCTCCAGGTTAAGGGCGTCATCGAGCCGTTGACGGACTTTCCTCATTGCGATGCGCATGATCGCGCCCGACCGCTTCAAGACCGGCAATGGCGAAGCAAAAGAGATGCTCAGTCAGAACCTTTTTCGGCATGCGATGGATTTCGTCGGCGAAGGAAAAGACATTTGGTCCGACGACCAGCAGCATGGCGCAGGGCGCCATGACGCTGGCGAAGCAGCGAAGGAGGGCAGGATCGCCCGGAGGGATCGCTGTGATTTCGCTGAGGATGCCGAGGAAGAATGGCAGCTTCGCCGGAATCACGCTTTCCTGGAGTGCTTTCAGATTGGAGGTCGGTGACAGAAATTCGCGGCTGAGAACCCTCGCGTGCCAGCCTCGGTCGACTGTCGCACTGTTCACCATAGCTTCGATCAGTTTTTTCAGCTTCTCGCGCGCCGACAGGTTGGTCGCGGCGAGCTGCTGCAAGTGATCGACGCTGATCAGCCGACGGTGGGCATCCACCAGAACCGCTTGATAGAGCCCGTTGCGGCTGCCGAAATGGTAGTTGATCGAGGCAAGATCCACTTCCGCGTGAGCGGCGATCATCTTGTTCGTCGTTTCGGCAAAACCCGTCGACGCGAACAATTCACCTGCAGCCTCCAGGATGCGGTTGTATGTCAGGCCGCCGTCGGCACGTTGTGAGCGTAGGGTCTTTTGCATGGCATCAACTCAATGCTTCGGGTCATTCGACGTTCGGCTTTCGCGCGGCAGCAGGGATATCATGGTGATTGGACCATTACTCTGGCTGCTTGCTCAAACGGAGCGGACAGGATGCGCCCCGTGGCATCAAACAAAAAGACGCCGGCCTGCCTGACGCCATCACCCGATTCATGCCGCCGTGCGGACGCCGAATATCGTGCCGCGAAAGCGACGAAACGGTTGTGATTGAACGGGTCGGTGGAGGGTAAGGTCGAGATATCGATAATCTGTACGCCGTTCTGGCGAGCAACCTCCTGTATCCGCGGGTCGTTGGCATCGGCGAGGCCAAGGCGCGGCTTGCCGCCGGCCAACCGGCTCGATACGGCAAGGGCACGATCGTCTTTTGAGATCAGAACCGTGAGCGGCGGCGACAGCGGGCCGATGACAGAGACCTGTCGGTGGAAGACATCGATGTCGATGTCCGGTGCGGCCAGCCCGACCTGGAGACGGGCGATGACGTCGTTGCGACCTTGCAGGCGGAGTTGGCGAAGCGCCTCCATGACCAACCATCCCCCCATGCTATGGCCGAGGACGGCTACCCGACCTCGGGAGCGCGACCGGGTTACAACGGTCAGAAGTTGCACGAGATCGTCGCGCGCATAGGTAGTCGAATCCCGATCGGTGACATAGCCGCGGAAATCCGCCTGCGACGGCCAGGAAAAGAGGATCGGTACGGCAAATGTGTCGGCGCTGGCGCTCAACTGAGCAAGCCGGAATACCGCTTCCTGGTAGCTATAGTTGTAGCCGTGAACGAACACGACGGCCATGTCGTTGGTCGCCCGCATACGGGCAACGGCCTGTTCAAACGATGCTTCGTCGAGTTCCCGCCGCCCCGTCGTGACGAAATCTCTCGAGGGATCGTTGACGCGCGCTCTATTTGACGCACCCGTAAGATCGCCGGATGCCGACGCAGTCTCCTGCAGGGTGAACTGCTCATAGCTGAGGCTCCCGCGTCCATCGCCAAAGGCTGGCGGGGTCGCCGCTGTCAGCGATCGATTCGTCGCAGCAAGGACGGTGACGCTTCGATTGGATGAAGGGCCAGCGGCGACGGGATTGAGCGTTTCAGGTCCTGGTCGCGTGGCGCACCCGGACAACCCGACAGCGATCAGCATGACGGTCACGACACGGAGCTGCCAGCGCGGACCTCTCAGTCTTGTCGAATGGTGTCGATCCACAATAGTCGGGCCACCTGCGACGGTTGCGTGGTTTTCGATCATTCAGTTCCGCCCTGCGGTGTCGCGCCAAGTCTCGACAACGGATTCCACGAATTCCTCCTCTGCCGCGCGTTGGCGATCGGCTTTCTCATGCTCCGGCCCGCAACGATGGGCGCCTTCACGCGGCAATTTGGCTCTTCCTATTAGCACCAGCACAGTCTAACTTAAAAATGAATTTAAAATCTATCCCTGAAAAGTCGGCCGATCGCATCCGAGATGACCCCCATGAAGAAGATACTGATCGTCGTTCTCCTGGCCATACTCGCCCTCGGCGGGTTGTGGTGGTGGAGCGCTCGCGCACCTACCGATGCCAACGTGCTGGCGCTGCATGGCAATGTGGACATCCGGCAAGTGTCGCTCGCATTCGACGGCGGCGGGCGGATTCTCGAGCTTCGTGCGGAAGAGGGCGATGCCGTAACGGCAGGTCAGGTGATCGGCTTGCTCGATACCCGCACCTTGGCGCTTCAAGCCAAACAGGCCGAAGCTCAGGTCAATGTTCAGCGGCAAACACTCCTGCGTCTTCGCAACGGCGCGCGGCCGGAAGAGATCGCCCAGGTCCGCGCCCAGCTGGCGTCGGCGGAAGCAACCGCCACCCGTGCCGAGCAGGACTTTTCGCGCGCCAGTCGTTTGCAGGCGGCGGCGAGCGGCGCGATCAGCGAACAGAAGGTCGATTTGGCCAGGTCAGAAGCCGAGGCCGCCCGAGCAAGGGTCGAAGAGGTTCGTGCGACCCTGCGCCTGGTCGAGACTGGCCCGCGCACAGAAGAGATTGGCGCTGCCGAAGCCCAGCTTGCAGCCGCGGAAGCGAACCTGGCTCTGTTGCGCCACCAGATCGACCAGGGCACGCTTCGAGCTCCCGTCAACGGCGTGGTTCGTTCGCGGCTGCTCGAACCGGGCGACATCACCAGCTCGCAACGTGCGGTCTTCGCGCTGGCGCTGACCGAGCCCAAATGGGTTCGCGTCTATGTCAGCCAGCCCGACCTCGGCAGGATCAGGCCGGGCATGGCGGCGCAGGTGTTCACCGACAGCCATCCAGGCAAGCCCGTTGCCGGCAGGGTGGGCTATATCTCCTCGGTCGCGGAATTCACGCCGAAACCGGTGCAGACGGAGGAGCTGCGCACGAGCCTGGTCTATGAGGTTCGCGTCGTCGTGCAGGATGTGAACGACGTCCTTCGTCTGGGCCAGCCGGTGACGGTTCGCATTTCTACCGGAACAATGCCATGAGCGATGCCGAAGTGACGGCCGTCGCCAGGGATCTCCGCAAGTCTTTCAAGGGGCCTGACGGCACTGCATTCTTTGCCGTCGACGGCATCTCCCTTGCCGTGCGCGCCGGAGAGCTGACCGCCCTCGTCGGACCCGATGGAGCCGGCAAGACGACGCTGATGCGGATGATCGCCGGCCTGCTGAAGCCGGATGCCGGTTCGCTTTCCGTGCTGGGCATCGACGTCGCGGCCGATCCGCAATTGGTGCAGGACCGCATCAGCTACATGCCGCAGCGTTTCGGCCTCTACGAGGATCTTTCCGTCCAGGAAAACCTCGATCTCTATGCCGACCTGCATGGTGTGCCGCAGGAAGAGCGGAAGGAACGCTTCTCCCGCATGCTGGAAATGACCGACTTGGCGCGTTTCACCAAACGCCCGGCGGGCAAGCTCTCTGGCGGTATGAAGCAGAAGCTGGGGCTGGCCTGCACTTTGGTCCGCTCTCCCGACCTCTTGCTGCTGGATGAGCCGAGCGTCGGCGTCGATCCCCTGTCGCGGCGCGATCTGTGGAAGATCGTGCAGCAACTCGTCGATGAGGAAAAGCTCAGCGTCATCATCAGCACGTCCTATATGGACGAGGCCGAGCGCTGCGCCCAGGTCTTCGTCATGAACAAGGGCCGGTTGCTGGCGAGTGGTCAGCCTGACAGTCTGCGAAGCCGCGCAAGGGACCTGACCTTCACAGCGACCCCGCCCCAGGGAACACCCGCGCGCGAATTGCAGGCCCGGCTGATCGACAGGCCAGATCTTATCGTCGACGCCGTGCCCAAAGGCGGCAATGTCAGCTTCATCAGGCGCGAAGACGCCGATGACGCGCGACTGCGGGAACTGCTCAACGGTGTTCCGGTCGAACCGCGCACGGAAGAGCTGGAAGACGCCTTCATGATGATGTTGCGTCAGCAAGAGGAACAGGAAGGCGGGACAGCGGCGAAGCCTGCGCGTGATGCCGTCGCGGTGGAAACTGGATCCAACGGCGACAAGCCCGTCATTGTCGTGCGCGATCTGGTCCGCAAGTTCGGTGACTTCACCGCCGTCGCCAGCACATCCTTCGATGTTGCCCAAGGAGAGATCTTCGGTCTGCTCGGCCCCAACGGTGCCGGCAAGACGACCACCTTCCGCATGCTGTGTGGTCTGCTTCCGGCAACCAGCGGCCATCTGGAAGTGGCCGGGCTCAACCTGCGCAAGGCGCGCGCCGAGGCGCGCGGCCGGATCGGCTATGTCTCCCAGAAATTCGCGCTCTATGGCAACCTTTCCGTCCGTGAGAATCTGGAATTCTTCGGCGGCGCCTACGGCCTGCGTGGCAACGCGCTGCGCTCGCGTGTCGCCGCCGTGCTGGAGCAGTTCGACCTCGCCCCCTCCGCCCAGAGCGGCATCCTTCCCGCCGGTTACAAGCAGCGGCTCGCCATGGCGACCGGCCTCTTGCATGAGCCGGATATTCTGTTTCTGGACGAGCCGACCAGCGGCATCGACCCGCTCGCCCGCCGCGCCTTCTGGCGCACCATCACATCGCTTGCCCAGGGCGGGGTGACGATCGTCATCACCACGCACTTCATGGAAGAAGCCGAATATTGCGACCGGATCGCCATTCAGGACGCCGGCGAAATGCTGGCGCTCGGGGCGCCGATAGACGTCAGGAAGCAGGCCGGAGACGTAGGCAGGGACATGAACAGCGCCTTCATCGCCATTGTCGAGCAGGGCCGCGCCGAGCGCGACCGGCAGAAGGCGGCCGCATGAACGTGTCCGGCTTCGCGACGAGGCTCGTCGCACTCACCCGCAAGGAAACCCGCCAGATGCTGCGTGATCGCAGCAACCTCATCGTCGGCCTCCTGCTGCCGGTCGTGCTGATCCTGCTGTTCGGCTATGGCCTCTCGTTCGACGTGACGAATGCCCGCGTGACCGTGGTGCTGGAGGACACATCACCCACGGCGCGCAACGTCGTCGCCGGCCTGCACGGCTCGCCATATCTCGCGCCGAGCTGGGTGGCCTCGATGGCCGAAGCCGAACGGATGGTCCGGGCCGGCCAGACCGACGCCATCTTGCGTGTGCCGGGTGACTTTTCCCGGCGTCTCGCCGCCGGTGATGGACAATTACAACTTCTGCTCAACGGCGTCGATGCCAGCACCGCTTCGGCAATCGAGGGCTATGTCTCCGGCGCACTTGCCGTGCCGATGCAACAGCAGGCCGATCGCGCTGGCAATAAACCTTCCGGCATCGGCGCCATCACCATCGTTCAGCGCATGTGGTTCAACGAAGCGGGCGAAAGCACCTGGTATCTGGTTCCGGGGCTGATCGTGCTGGTCATAACGCTGATCGGCGCATTTCTCACCTCTTTGCTTGTCGCGCGCGAATGGGAGCGCGGCACGCTGGAATCGCTGTTCGTAACCCCGGTCCGGCCGCTGGAACTGGTGTTCTCGAAGCTCGCGCCCTACGTCGTCATCGGTGTGATCGACATCATCGTGTGCCTGCTCGCCGCCAAATATCTGTTTCAGGTGCCGATGCGCGGCTCGCTCTGGGTCATCATCCTCTCGTCGCTTCTCTATTTGCTGGTATCGCTGGGACTTGGTCTGTTCATCTCGGCCGCAACCCGCAACCAGTTCGCTGCCAGCCAGATGGCGCTGCTCGTGAGCTTCATGCCGGCTCTGATACTGTCGGGCTTCATCTTCGACCTGCGCAACACGCCATTGGTCATTCAGGTGATCAGCCAGTTCCTCCCGGCGACCCATTTCATGGGGCTGATCAAGACCCTGTTCATGGCCGGCGACTATTGGCCCGACATCCTGCGCAGTTGCAGCATTCTTGCGCTCTACGCCATCGTGCTGATCGTGCTGACGCGCCGGTCGCTCGCCAAGAGGCTGGACTGACGCAATGACCAGGCTGATCGTCTATATCTCGCAGGTGCTGTCGCTGATCCGCAAGGAGATGCTGACGCTCGTCAAAGACCCGGCGAACCGGACCCTGCTCTTCGTGCCGGCCATCATGCAGGCGCTCCTGTACGGCTATGGGGCGACCCTGGATCTGACCCATGCGCCCTATGCCGTCCTGGACCAAAGCCGTGGAGCGGCCTCGACCGAACTTCTGGCGCGGCTCGACGGAACAGGGGTGTTCCAGCGCACGGCGACGCTCACCTCCTCCAGCCAGATCGCCGCACGGATCGACAGTGGCGAAGCGTTGCTCGTGATCAGCATCCCATCCGATTTCGAGACGCGACTTGCAGCCGGCCAGGAAGCTCCGTTGCAACTCATTCTCGATGGGCGCAATTCTACGACTGCCAGTCTGGCATCAGCCTATGTCGGCGCAATTGTCACCTCCTGGAACAGCACGCGCGGCATCTCCGCCCAGATCACGATCGAGCGCCGCGCCTGGTTCAACCCGAACCTCGAATCCCGCTGGAACATGATGCCGGCCCTGATCGCCACTCTCAGCATGATACAGACGCTCATGCTGGCCGCACTCTCCGTCGCCCGCGAGCGCGAGCAGGGCACGTTCGACCAGCTGCTGGTGACGCCGCTCACGCCGTTGCAGATCCTGATCGGCAAGGCGGTGCCGTCCATGCTGGTCGGAATGCTTCAGTCGACCCTGATCTTCCTCATCATCCGGTTCTGGTTCCAGATCCCCATGAATGGATCGGTCTGGCTGCTTTATCTTGGCGTCGGCATGTTCACGCTGGCATCCATCGGTATCGGACTGTCGATTTCTGCGGTGTCGCTGACCATGCAGCAGGCCATGCTCTACACCTTCATACTGCTGATGCCGCTGATGCTTCTATCCGGTCTGCTGACGCCCGTGCGCAATATGCCGGAAGTCTTGCAAGTTGTGACCTATATAAACCCGGTACGGTTCGGCATCGACCTTGTGCGCCGCGTCTATCTCGAGGGGGCGACCTTCGCGGATATCGCTTTCAACTTCGTGCCCTTGCTTGCCGTTGGCGCTGTCACCTTGCCTCTTGCCGCGTGGTTGTTCCGAAATCGCTTGTCGTGACCGGCATCCTCATCTCACACGCTCTTCGTGTCCACATTCATGTGGGTGGCTTTTCTTCTTCTGATCCGGGCATATCCTCCGTGATTTCCTGTCGGAGCTTCGGCCCCTGTGCCAAGCGACGTCCGAGCGCGGTGATGAACGCCTCGTACCGCTCGGCCGACTTGGCGCGCGCCGCCTGCGCGGCAGGCTCGGGCAAGGCCGGCGTGGTCGTGATCCAGAAGCGGATGAACACCGCCAGCGTTTCGACGGCGATGCCGACGTCGCGCTCCAGGCGGGTCATGCGGCGGTCGATCTGGTCGAGGCGCTTGGCGACCACGGCCTCGCGCCGCTCGGCATCATCGGGCGACAGGAAGGATGCGATGGCGGCTTCTGCGATCATGGATTGCGATTGATCCCGGCGCGCGGCGAAATCCGCCAGCGCCTGCGTCACGTCGGGGTCGAGATAGACGGTGAACTTCGATTTCTTCCGATGGCTGGTCATGGCGCTCACAGCTCCATGCCGTCATTGGGATCGAGCGACACCTGCCTCGCGACGCCCTGGACCTGCTGGATCAGGCGTCGATTGCGCGTGGCGTCCTCGTCGCTCTCGTCGGGAAGCTCGATCTCGAATTCATTGGCGATGGGCTCCTTCTTTTCCATCGGTTTGGCGCGGCTGAGTTCGGGTTGCAGCCGGCGTTCGGAGTCCGTGGTGTCCTCGTCGTCGGACGGGTCGGCAGGTTGGGCATCGCCTGCCTTGGGCCGCGTCGGGATCGGCAGGCTGCTCCAGTCGTCGGGGTGAGGCTTGTCGGGACGTTTCAGTTCTGGCGGCGGCAGGAGGCGCTCGCGGAAACGGGCGTCCTCGTAATAGCGCGCCTTCTTCGCCCGGATCGGCGGGGTGCCGGCGACCATGACGATCTCGTCACTCGGCGGGAGCTGCATGATCTCGCCGGGTGTCAGCAACTGGCGGGCGGTCTCCGAGCGCGAGACCATCAGATGGCCGAGCCAGGGCGACAGCCGATGCCCGGCATAGTTCTTCATCGCCTTCATCTCGGTCGCGGTGCCGAGCGCATCGCTCACTCTTTTGGCCGTTCTTTCGTCATTGGTGGCGAAGCTCACACGCACATGGCAGTTGTCGAGGATCGAATTGTTTGGGCCGTAAGCCTTTTCGATCTGGTTGAGCGACTGCGCGATCAGGAAGGCTTTGAGGCCGTAGCCCGCCATGAAGGCCAGCGCGCTCTCGAAGAAGTCGAGCCTGCCCAGCGCCGGAAACTCGTCGAGCATCAACAGCAGGCGGTGCCGATCGCCCTTCGCCTGCAGGTCTTCGGTCAGGCGGCGGCCGATCTGATTGAGGATGAGGCGGATCAGCGGCTTGGTGCGATTGATGTCGGAGGGCGGCACGACGAGGTAGAGCGTGGTCGGGAGCTTGTCGCCCACCATGTCGGCGATCCGCCAGTCGCAGCGCCGCGTGACTTCCGCCACGACGGGATCGCGATAGAGGCCGAGAAACGACATGGCGGTGGAGAGCACGCCGGAGCGTTCATTGTCGGATTTGTTGAGCAGCTCGCGCGCCGCGCTGGCGATGACGGGGTGCGGTCCCGCTTCACCAAGATGGCTGGTCGTCATCATCGCGGCAAGCGTCGACTCGATCGGGCGCTTCGGATCGGAGAGGAAGGCGGCGACACCGGCGAGCGTCTTGTCGTCCCCGGCATAGAGGACATGCAGGATGGCGCCGACAAGAAGGGAGTGGCTGGTTTTTTCCCAATGGTTGCGCTTGTCCAACGACCCTTCGGGATCGACCAGGATGTCGGCGATGTTCTGCACGTCGCGCACTTCCCACTCGCCGCGGCGCACCTCGAGCAAGGGATTGTAGGCCGAGGATTTCGGATTGGTCGGATCGAAGAGGAGAACGCGGCCGTGATGTGAACGGAAGCCGGAGGTGAGTTGCCAGTTCTCGCCCTTGATGTCGTGAACGATGGCCGAGCCCGGCCAGGTCAGCAATGACGGCACGACAAGGCCGACGCCCTTGCCCGATCGGGTCGGCGCGAAGCACAGCACATGCTCCGGCCCGTCATGGCGCAGATACTCGCGGTCGTAGCGGCCGAGCACGACGCCATCGGGATCGAGCAGTCCCGCGGCCTTCACCTCTTCCTTCCCAGCCCAACGCGCCGAGCCATAGGTGGCGACGTCCTTGGCTTCGCGCGCCCGCCAGACCGACATGCCGATGGCGACGGCGATGGCGATGAAGCCGCCGGACGCGGCGATGAACGCGCTCTGGGTGAAGATCTCCGGCGCATAGGCGTCGTAGGAGAACCACCACCAGAAGAAGGCGGGCGGATGGTAGAACGGCCAGCCGAACAGGACGAACCAGGGCGGCCCGAGCTGCGCCTGAAACCCCAGGCTCCAGGCGACATATTCGGTCGCGCCCCAGGTGGTGGAGAGCACGATGAGGAAGACGATCAGAATCTGTCCCCATAGGATTTTGGTCGCGGACATTGCGATGTTCCTTCTCTGTTGAAGCTAGAGGCCGAGCCCGCGCTTGCGCCCGAAGTCCCAATCGACGCCGCCGCCGTCGCGGGCGACGCCGGAGACGTGGCGGCCGAGCTGCTTGTCGAGGGATGGCGACCAAGGCACGAGCTGGAAGCCGAGGCCGTCGTCGATCATGGCGAAGCGGCCGGAGGCGAGCGTGAAGCGCTGGCGATAGGAGCCGGCGACATACTCGCCGCCGTCGGCATAGTTGAATGGCCGGCCGGTCTCGGCGGCGAGCTTTTCGCCCAGCGCACTGACCTCGCGATCGCGTAGCGTGTTGAGCAGTCGCCGCGCGAAGACGACGCGCCCGCCCTGCCGTTCGGCGAGACCTTCGCCGATCAGGTGCTCGGCGCGTTGCTCGAGGGCCCGCTGTACCTCGGCGCCGAAGCCACCCTCCGAGAGCTCGATGGGCTCGCGGGCAACCGCCTGCCGATCGAGCCAGGTAGCACCCGCTGCGTTGACCTGAGAGTGGATATCCAGATCGGAGCGGACGGCGAGCGCGACGCGGCGCTGACCTTGCGCATCCTCGTAAGCGCGCAGCTCGACGATCGATCCGGGTGGGCTGTCGCCAGCGGCATCGAGATGCGGCAGCTTGATATGATGGGTGCGACCGTCGACACCGTCGACCACGGCATAGGCCGTCCCCTTCAGCTCGTCATCCAGACCGCGTTCGAGCAGGCGACCGACAACGGGCACGTCGAGGCTTTCCCCGGCGAGCACATAGCTTGCCGAGCCGCGCTCGATGCCGCGCTCGGTGAGAGCGCGGTGCATGCGCTTGATGATGTCGCCGCGCTCGCCGAGCTCGCGCAGGACGCTCTCCGCCTCGGGCCTGATGAACCATTGCGAATGGCCGACCTGTCCCGCGACACCGAGAATTTCCAGCGTCCGCAGCCGGCCGACCTTCAGCGCGTGGAACTCGTCCGGCTGGCGGTCGGCGCGCGGCGCGAGATCGATGATGCCGGACTTGCCGGCGTCGCGGACAAGCTGGCGGTCGAGCTGCGTCCAGCGTTCGGCCTCGACCTGCCGCTCCAGATTGCGGTTGATCTCCAGATCGGTGCGCTGGCCGAGTTCCTGGGTGACGAGATCCTGCGCGCGGGCGCGCATTCCCTCCTTGATGTAGTCGCGGGAGATCACGAGGTCCTGGCCGTCGTCGGTGCGGCCGCGGACGATGATATGGATATGGGGATTGTCGGTGTTCCAGTGATCGACGCCGACCCAATCGAGGCGGGTAGCCAGATCCTTTTCCATCTGCCCCATCAGCTCGCGGGCGTGGGTCTTGAGGTCGGCCATATCCACGGCGTCCTCGGGCGAGACGATGAAGCGGAAATGGTGCCGGTCATCTTCGCAGCGCGCCGCGAAATCGCGGGCATCCACATTGTCGCCTTCAGGCCCGAACAGCCGCGCCTTCTCCCCGTCTCGGGTCACGCCGTCGCGGCGAAGATATGAGAGGTGCGCAGCCAGCGGCGCGGCGCGGGCGCTATGGCGCACCACGCGGGTCTTGATGACGACGATGCGCGAGCGGCCGGTGAGCAGCCGATTGGCCTGGATGCTGGCGCGCTGGCCGCGCCCGAAGCGTGAGCGGTTGCCCGTCGTGATCTTGCCGGAGGGGGAGACGCGGCCCCCGGCCTTCTGCGCGGCGGCGAGCGCCTGTGAAATGAAAGGCCGGGCCTGCTGCGCCCGGGTCGAGCGGATGCGCCCAGGCCGGACGCGAATTTCGCTGTCATCGGTCATGGCGGAACCCCGCACGGTGCGAAAGGAACAGGAAAATCAGGAAGATGGGCGCAGGGCGCACGGTGCGCGAAAGCGCGGCACGGTGCGGAACGCGGCGAAAACCTGAACAAAAACAACCGACCGACCGAAGCGCACCGTGCGCCTTTTTATCTCGCCATCGTCCGGTTGTTGTGCCTGCCTCTGCCCCTTGTCCCCTCCATGACACGCCGGAATACGAGGGGATGCGAAGGACGGCCCGCACGCTCATGGGCGCTCTCCGGGGCTGGAGCGTGCGACGACAAGGGGTGAATCCGATGTCGCGGCCGGATCGGATGACCGCGCCGTGACGGAGAAGCGGCTGTCGTCCGAACGCGCAGTGCCCGACCGCGAACCGGCGGCACGAACGTCGGCGGAACGCACGACGAAGATCGCCGCCTCGCGCCAGTCGGGCGGCGGATCAGCTCGCCGGACTGATGTTTCGGGTGCGGCCGCGCCGCCGAGAACCGGCACGAGCGCGGCGACATAGGCCCGCGTTTCGGCCGGCAACGCGCGGCCCGTCGAACGATGTTCGTCGTAGCGGCCGGGACCGGCGTTGTAGGCCGCGAGCATCGCGGCGACATCGCCGTAGCGGTCCCACATTTCGCGCAGATAGGCGGCACCCGCCATGATGTTGTCGTGCGGGTCATAGGGGTCGCGGCCGAGACGGTAGCGGACGCGCAAGCCTGCCCATGTGTCGGGCATGACCTGCATCAGACCCAATGCGCCCGCCGACGATATCGCGCGCGCATCACCCGCGCTTTCGGCGCGCAGCACGGCGCGAATCCAGCGTTCGGGAATCCCATACCGCTGCGCCGCCTCGGCGATGTGGGCGGCATAGGGATCGGCGGCGGACGGACGGGCGACCGGTGCGGTCTGCGCCGTCGCCCCGGTCGGCCCCGCGCAGATGGCGAGCACGCCGAGGGCGGCGAGAACGGCGTGGCAACATGCCGATCCGGCCCGGCCAACGCGCCGGGCCGCGAGCATGGAGATGATCGGAGCCGGCATCGGTCAGCTCCGGTCTTCGCGCTGCCGGGGCCGCTTCCATGCGAGGCGGAAGGTGCGGCCGTCGTCGTCGGCCTGGAACAGCGCCGGGCGAAACACGGTCAGAAAGAGCGGGCTGTCGATCTCCAGGGCGATGTAGTCACCGGCGCGTTCGCCGACACGTTTCCACGCAGCCCCGATCTCGGGGCCGCCCTCGTCGTCGAGGTGGATGCGATAGGCCGGCGCGTTCTCGGCGTCGCTCGGGTCGATGGCGACGAGCACGATCGCCTCGTCGATGCCGAACAGCCGGACGCGGCCGGCATAGCCGTTGGCGGTCGGTTCAAAGATATGGTTAGGCATTGTCAGTCTCCTTCTGGTTGGTGGGCTGGTTGGTTGGGGAAATGCGATGGCCGTGCGCCGCGTCAGCGCGTCGGCGCGCGCCATTCAAAGCGGCCGTCGCCTTCTTCGTCGGTCCACAGTGGGATCGCGTGGCCGATGATCTGGTCGGTGGAGGTCAGGCCGAAGTAGCGACCGTCGAGAGAGTCGCGGACCTGCCAGTTCATGAGGAAGACTTCGCCGGTCTGGATGCGGCGGCAGCCCTGCCAGACGGGCAGTTTCCGGCCGATCCGGTCGCGCTCCAGCGCCGCACCCATTTCGATCCCGTCGACGGTGACCGTGCGGCCGGTGCGGCATACCGTCTGCCCGGAAACGCCGAGAACGCGCTTGAGCAGCGGCACGCCCTTGGGCAGATAGCCGCGCTCGGCCATTAAGGCGGCGAGCGGTTCGGGCGCGTCGACCGCGACAAGATCGGTGACGTCGAACGGCCCGTCGAAGTCGATGGTGTAGAGACCGATGGGCGCGCTGGCCGAGGCGTTCCACATGAGCTTGATCGGCATCGGTGTGAGCGCCGGATAGCCGACGCCCATCGTGGCGAGCGCCATGACGACGATGAGGCTGGCGCGCGTCATGGCTGGACCTTCCTGCGCAGGAGGAAGGCGCGATGCTGTTCGAGCGTATAGGCGCGCGGCTGATGACCGATGGTCATCCGGTTGTGGACGTGCCGCCAGTGCTCTGACGAAACGGCGTCCGCCTCGATGCCGATCGCCTCGATCGCGTCGACGTGGCGCAGCACGTCCTCGACCTTCGGCCAGCCCTCGATCTTCAGCAGGATTTCGCCGCCCGGCCGTACGAAGGGCAGCGTCTGGTAAGCCTCGCCCGGTTCGACCGTCCGCACGATGTCGATGCGCGAGATGATCGTGCCGAAGTCATTGGCCGCCCATCGGACGAAGGCGAAGACGGTGTTCGGCCGGAAAGAGAGAATGCGCTGGCGACGGTCGATGATCTGTTCGTTCGCCGCCTGGCCGAACCTGATCCAGTATTCGATCTTCTTCTCGATCCACGTCAATTCGACGTGGGTCATGCGATCATGGATGAGCACGGACGGCATCGGGCCGCCGCGCACGCCGGGGGCCGCAGCGCCGGTCATGTGGGGTCTCCTGGGTTTGGGGGAAATTCGCGCGACAGCAGGTCGCGCAGCATGTCAGCGACGGTGACGCCGCGCCCGAAGGCCGCGATCTTGATCCGGCCGCGCAGCTCGGGTGTCACGTCGATGGTGAGCCGCGCCGTGTAGGCGCTCGGCTCGGAGGCGCGCGGCGCGCTCTCGGCCGTCTTGATCCATTGTTCGGGATCGGCGGGGCGCTTGGCGAAGCCGCGCTTTTCGATGCGGGCCGTCATGACGCGCCTCCGTCGTCGAAGGGCAGCAGCGAGGCGAGCCGTGAACGGGCGCTGCGCAGCGAGCCGAAAACCCAGATCCAGCCGGTGGGCTTGAGGGCGGCGCGCGCCAGCGCCAGCCAGCCCTCGACGCGCCGGTCCCAGGCGAGCGACGTGCCGCCATAGGGCGGATCGGCGAGGATCATGTCGAACGGGCTGCGCAGCGGCATGAGTTCGCGGCAGTCGCCGGCAAGGACGATCATGAACCGTCCCTCCCGATGCGCAGCCGCCCGATCTCGGATGCGAGCGCGGCGATCTCGCGGGCGGCGGGCGAGCGGCTGTCGATCTCCGAGGCGAGCCGCCCGGACTGCGCGGCGTCGGCGAAGACGATGCGCTGGCCGATGGTCGCGGCGAGCACTGGCGGATCGTGATCGGCCAGCGTCTCGGCTGTCTCGCGGGCGATGACGGTGCGCGCGGCGCAGCGATTGAGAACGAAACGGGCGACGAGCTGCGGCCGGTAGATGCGCGCTTCCGTGAGGAGCGAAAGCATCTCCGCCGAGGCCCAGCCGTCGAGCGGCGAAGGCTGCACCGGGATCAGCACCAGGTCGGCGGCGAGCAATGCAGAGCGCATGAGGCCGGCGACGCGCGGCGGCCCGTCGATTACGATGTGATCGACATCGCGCGCCAGTTCGGGCGCTTCGCGGTGGAGCGTATCGCGCGCCAGGCCGACGACGCCGAACGAGCGCGGCAGGCCCTCACGGCTGCGCTGCTCGGACCAGTCGAGCGCCGACCCTTGAGGGTCCGCATCGATCAGCGTGACACGCCTGCCGCGCCCGGCGAGTTCACCGGCAAGGTGGAGCGCGAGCGTCGTTTTCCCGACCCCGCCTTTCTGATTGAGAAGCGCGACGATCATCGGCGTTCCCTCGGTGGATCGAGGGGAAGCCGGGGCGCTTCGGGCTCGCCGGCCTGGGACGAGAAGATGTGGCCGGAAGCACTTCGGGGGACGGACGGCGCGGTCGGGACGCTCTTTTTCGCCGCAGCGCTGAGGCTTCTGGCGGTGCCGCGGATGAGGTTCTCCACATCGCGCGCGCGCTCTTCAAAGTTAGATTCTTGGTTAGACTCTAAGTTAAGGGTGCGAATCCGCCTGCGATTTCGGGACGTTAAGGCCGGTTTGGGTTCCTGATAGCACGAGCCTCGGGTTCCCGATGGCACGATAGTCCGGGTTCCCGATAGCACGAGGCCGTCCACAGGTTTTCCACAGGCCGGGAGCGGCTCGAAAGCGAGCAGCGTGCGCCCGCCGATCTCCACCTCCAGCGACAGGAGGTAGCCGGGCAGCGGCTGGCGCCGCACGATGTCGCGCAGCTCGAAAGCGAAGCGTTTGAACGGCGACAGGCTGCCGGATTTGACGTGGAGGTGGCGCAGGTCGAAACGCCAGCCGTCGCGCTGGCGGCCGCCGTACTTGCGCACGATGCGGTAGAGCCAGCGGTCGAGGCCGCCGGTGAGATGGAAATAGGCAGGGTCGATGGTGAGGATGAGCGCGTCATCGAGGACGGCCCTGTAGAACCAGTCGGGGACGATCAGTTCGATGCCGTCCGGCCGCCCATGGCGGTCGGTGCGCTCCTGCCATTCGTTGATCCATGAGAAACGGTGGCGGCGGCCCTCAGTGGGTTGGCGGATCGACGTCGAGATGGTGGTCGATTGCAGCCGATCCAGCGCCGCCTTGAGGCGCTGATAGTCGCGCAGCGATGTGCCGCGCCCGACATAGGTGAGGATTTCATAGGGCGTCGCGGCCATCAGCCTGGACGTGCGAAGCCCGTTGTCGCGGGCTTCGACGATCTGGCTGGCGGCCCAGATCAGGATGTCGGCGTCCCAGATCGTGGCCATGCCATGATCTGCAACGGCCTCGACGCGGATCGTGATGTCGCCGGCCGCGAAGTCTATCGGCGCGACGCGATGGGATTTGGAGAGCGAGAAGAAGGGATAGGCCATGAGATCCTGCGCATCTCGTGGCGCGAAGTCGCCGGGGAGCGCGCGAAACAAATCAAGCTGCCCACGCTCCGAAGGGTCACGACGCCGCACCACCATGAAAGGGACCGGCCACGATCAGCGTGCGTATCGGCCGGCGATCTGGCCGGTCGGCAGCGTCTGGCGCTTTGCGGGAAGCACGGAGCCGCGCGGATCGGAGGTCGAGGTGACGGCGCCGCGCTCGGCCCAGGTTTCGAGATCGTCGACGGCATAGACGACGCGCCCGCCGAGTTTGCGGTAGGCCGGGCCGGTGCCGTAGGTCCGGTGTTTTTCGAGCGTGCGGGCGGACAGGCTGAGAAACTCGGCAGCTTCCTTGGTCCGCAGGTAGCGTGGCGGGATCGCGGTGATATCGGGTCGCATGGGGCGGGCCTCCGTGGGGTTGCTGGGCACCGCTGGCGATCAGCGGCTGACAGCGACCACGGTGGCGGAGGAAAGCCGGCGGGAGGGATGGGGAACTTGGGGTGGCTGAAATCCCCACCCCTGCCGCGGAGCAGGCTAGACGCGACGGCGATGCCGGAGCAGGCGCAGATAGCCTCCATCGATGAGCGCCATTCCGGCTTCGACGAAGGCGATGGCGGCGTCGCGGAGTGGCGATGTCTTCCAGGGCTCTGTATCGACGCGCGCCGCGCCATAGATCGCAATGGCGATCTCGCGATAGGTGGCGCCGTTCATGCGGCCGTCTGCGGCGCGGAGCCTCAGACGAAAGCGGCGGCGTTGATCGACCGTCATGCGCGTATCGGGCAGCGGCGGGCGCCCGAGCCAGGTGCGCGCGAGGCGTGTTAGCGCATCGATGCGATCGAGGATGTCATCATCAAGTGGAATGACGGCAGCGAGTTGATCGCCCGGAGACGTACCGGGAAGGAGCAGAACCTGTAGATCGTGTTCGGTAAGACTGGAATATGACCCTTCGGGGCCGCCACGCTCCGCGACGAACCTGTCGGCGAGAGCATTTGAGGTGGTGGGCAGGAAGTTTGGCCGCTCCGACAGCAAGACGACGGCTGGATCGCTCGACGGCGACCAGATCACCTGTTGTTGCGCGGCGGAAAGACCTGGTCTTGCCGGGAAATCGCAACCCCCAACGCTGCTGCTGCTCGCGAGGCAGCGGCAAGGTTTCGGTGCGGGCGCGGACCAGGCTGGCGTATTGGTCCTGATAGGGATGGTGTCTGCGAAGGCATTCCCAGGCGAGGCCCTCGATCGGCAGAGCGTCGAGGAAATCGTAGCTGTGGTCGTTCCGCCAGTCTGATGTATCGGGCCTCATCGCATCAACTCCCCGCATGGTGCGTGCAAGTCGAGCGCATTACTTTTGCCGGGCCGGGCGTGGGTTGGAAGCTTGGGGGAGAGCATCGGGTGATGTCGAATGGGCATCACCCGCCTGCCAGTCGATCAGCCGTGCGGCTGCCGAAGGAGGTGCCGGTAGCCGGTGTGCGTCATCCAGCGAGCACGATCGAGATGGCTGTCATGGATGCGACGGCAGCGTTCTGGCTCGCCGGCAGGATCGAGGCCGAACAAGACCTGTACGGCTTCCTCCCAATGGGCGCCGTCGTCGGCCGCATCCAGCAGGCGCATGTAGAGCTTGACGTGCGACCGGTCATAGTCGGTGAGATCTTGTCCGGACGGGGCGAGGTCAGCGAATGGCTCGATCATGATGCAGACTCGGTGGATATGCGACGTCTGTCTATTAACCAAGATTGATCCGAAATGGATTGACCGCGTGCGCCAGCAAGTCTTGCCGGTCGCGGATCAGCGCGAAGGATTGGATCGAGTGGGTTTGTTTTCGCGATCATCGACCAACAGCACTCCTTGCCCTCGGTCGGTCGACAGGAAGACGATGCCAGCGGCTTCAAGAGCCCTGCGTGTCTGATCGCGTGTCGTCTCATACACCTCGAGCCCGCTTTCGGATTCGAGGCGTTTGAGTGCGGTCAGTGCTATGCGGGCCTTGTCAGCGAGCGTCTCCTGCGTCCAACCCAGCAACGCGCGTGCGGCCCGTGATTGTCGGGCGGTGATCATGCATGATCACCTCCCATTCGGACCTACGCGCATTCCAGAACTACGGCTATTTTAGTCGTCGCTGCTCTATTTTGCCAGTCTAAAGACGCTGCATGAAATCTGCGGCGACGTGGTTCCGGTGCAGTGATTCGCGGGGCTGCGCGGTATCGGGGCGCCTGAAAGGCGGCCTCGGCCCGCAGCACACCGACGACCGCGCTGGGCGGGCGGCATCTAAATGAATGGAGGGGCGGATGATCCGCCCCGTTTCACGCGAAGGGATCGATCTCGGAGACGATGGTGTCATCGTCGCCGTCATATTCGGTGGCGGGCATCACGCTCATGGTGCCGTCGCCAGCGCGGAAGATGACGATCGCGACCATCAGGGTGGAGGCGAGACTGGCGGCGTAGGCGTTGGCAGTTGCGAGGGTCATTGTCCGGCTCCCGATTTTGGCGGGGACCATTCCCCACTCGACGGGCGCCCGAAGTGTTTTGGGCTCGGCCGGGGTCATCGCGCAGGCGAAGACGAAGCGACCGCACGCTTGCGTAGCGGACCCCATGAGGGTTGACCCTGGAAGGCCGGGACCGGAACCAAGGTTAAGCCACAAGAGCGGGGTGGTTTCCGCTTGCCGGAGCCGGTTGGTCCTGCATTGCCCCTGCCGGCGCTGCCCTGGCTCGCTGCCTGACGGTCGCGATCGTCCGCGGTTGTCTATGGTCCGCGGGATGCCCGCCGCCGAATATGCGCCTCGCGCACGCCGGTCTGTTTGATCCCTTTGCGTAAAACGGCGCGCAGCACCCAGGAGCCGCAACGCATGGCGGTGTCGATTCTGCGCGAACATAAGAAATCCCGGCGGCTTTCGCCGCCGGGTCTCCGGCCATCCGATCAGAACGGGATGTCATCGTCGTCGATGAACTTGCCGTCGTCGTTCTCGGTCTGCTTCGCCCGGTTCAGGAAATCGACGGTCTCGGCGATGATCTCGCAGCCGTAGCGGTCGTTGCCCTGCTGGTCGGTCCATTTGGTGTAGTGGATGCGGCCGCGAACCAGAACCTTCATGCCCTTTTCGCAATGCTCCTCGATCGTCTTGCCGAGACCGTTGAAGGCGGTGATCCGGTGCCATTCGGTGTCCTGCACCCGGTAGCCCCTGTCGTCGCGGACCACCTTGCCTTCCGAGTAGCGAGGGCGCGAGGTTGCGAGGGTGAAGTGGGTGATGCGGGTGCCGCCCTGGGTGGTGCGGGTTTCCGGGTCCTGGCCGATGTTGCCAGCGAGGATGACGGTGTTCTGCATTGTAGGTCTCCGTTGCTTCTCGGAGGAACCATTCCCTCCGACGAGACCCGGCCAAGGCCGTCTGGAGACTCCTGCATCGCCGCCTCTGGCGGCGGCTTGACCCCTAAGGTCCGGGTGGAGCGGGCAGCCGCGCCTGCGCGGCAACACGGCCGGAAACCGCGGGGGTTGCCGGAAGGAAACAGAACGGACTTAGGGGATCAGTCAGTCGGAGGGATTGGTGCTTTCGTAAGCCCGGTGGAGACCGGAGCCAGAACTGCGTCCTTGCTGGCCGCAGATGATGACAGGGCTAGACGCACCGCCTCGGTGGCGCACCGGCCACTTCCCCATTCGCCTGCCGATTCCGTGCCCTGGCTTCTGAGGCAAGCGGGGACTTCCGCGAGAATGAGACGCCGTCCAGATTGCCTGTACCAATCTCCGGATCAATGTCCCACGGTACGAGGCTCGACCCAGTGCATTGCAGGATGGCATAAAGGTGTTCGCGGCCCAGCGCGTCGCTCAACCCATGGGCAGATCAGTACCGCTTCGACCGCCACGCTCACAGATTCCGCCCGACGCCGACGCACCGGGCCGGACGGCGCGACCGACACGGCGATGGCGCATTCAGCAACCTGATGAGACCTCTGTTCTGATCGGATGGCGGGAGGCTTGGCGCGAACGCTGCCGGGATAGGCCATGGGAGCGATGGATCGCCGCCGCCCCGTGTCAGCGATTGAAGCCGAATGGCGGAAACGCGCCGCAGGCGTGGTTCCGGCGAAGCCGAAAGCGCGGCCCGCAGGGCGACACCCATCCCTTCCGGCCCATGCCGCCAGCATCACCGGAACGGCAAAGTCAGCGTGAAAGCGCAGCCGTTCCGACCGCATTGAGGTTCACCACGGCCGCGACGCCGATGACGATGCCGCCGATCCCGCCGAGGATGTTGATGGCGATGGCCGAGTCGATCATGTGCTTGGTCACGCCATGGACCAGCGCGAAGCCGGCGATGACGGCCGGAATGGCGAAGATCGCGAGTGCGATCAAGCGCAAGGCCGGGTTCTTGGCAAGGCCGAGAACGGCGATCACCAGCACGATGGAGCCAATGGCGGCACCGACGGCCGCAAGCGCGGACATCATGAAGCCCGAGCCGCTGGCATAGACATATTGGAACGCGGTGATACCCGTCATGACAGGCAGCGCATAGATGGCGAGGTGCCAGGCGATCACGCAGAAGGTGATGGTCAGCGAGATGGCGAGAAGGATCAGCGTCATGGAAACCTCCACTTGAATGGTTGAGGATCACGACAGGCTGACTTCGGATACGCTCTCGCCTGCGACTATGCTGCTTTGCCGGTTCTACAGGTGAGCATCATAAAAGCCTTCGTGCCGTCGCTCAAGTATAGGCGGCTATAACAGCCGCCTTTCGGCGGCGCTTTACGCGCCGCCGTGCTTCATGACCGGGATGCCGAGCTTGCGGGCCTTGTCCGCGAGATTGTCCTGAATCCCGGTGCCGGGGAAGTGGATGACCCCGATCGGTATGGTGTCCAGCATCGCATCGTTGCGCTTGAACGGCGCTGCCTTGGCGTGCTTCGTCCAGTCGGGCTTGAAGGGGATTTGCGTGACCTTGCGGTTGCTGGCCCATTTCGCGGCGATGAGTTCGGCGCCCTTCGGGCTTCCACCATGCAGCAGCACCATGTCGGGGTGCTTGGCGTGAACCTGATCGAGCTTGGCCCAGATCAGGCGGTGGTCGTTGTAGTCGAGACCGCCGGTGAATGCCACTTTCGGGCCGGGCGGAAGGAGCACCTCGTTCTCGGCGTGCTTCTTCGCGGCGAGGAAGTCGCGGCTGTCGATCATCGCGGCGGTCAGGTTGCGATGGTTGACCATCGAGCCCGTGCGCGGCCGCCAGACCGAGTGGGTGTGGCGCTCGAAGTGATCGGCGGCCTGGTCGCGCATCAGCTCGAAGGCGTCGCGCCGTTCGAGAAGGGTCTGCCCCTCTGCCGTCAGGCGCTCCAGTTCGACGGACTTCACCTCGGAGCCATCCTGTTCCCTCTGAAGGCGGCGCTGCCCAACCTCGTTGTCGTCCAGCTCGCGTTCGATCCGGCTGGTGGCGCGATGGAAGAGGTTGACCGTGCCCCAGAGCAGTTCTTCGAGGTCGGGTTCGAGGCGGGTGTCAGAAAGCGTCACCACCAGGGCGTCGAAGATGTCGGCGATGCTCCCGGCTACGACATTGCCCTCGGGGAGCGGCCGCGGATCGGGCTCGTCCTCGAAGGGACGGTAGCCGTAGAGCGCCAGTTCCTGAAGGACGTGATCGGTCGGGGAGGATTCGTGGTGCGGCTCGTAGTCGGTGTCGTGGTGTTCGGTCATGGCGGTCTGCCTTCGGCTCGAAGCCGCGCCCATCGCGGCCTTCATGGCGACGAAGGCGTCGGACGGGTCGGACCTGCACCTGACGCGCAGCGGAAGGCCGGAACGCAGAGGAGGATGGCGAAGCCCGGCGATTTTGCTTCGCGATGCAAAGCGTCCGCAGGACGCGGCGGAAAATCGTCGGGCGCAGACATTGCCTGTCCGGCACGGCTGATGCCCGATCGCCCTCTCAGAAGGCCGTGGGGGTGGCCTCCTAGCCCCGGAGGTAAATCGTCATGGCTGAATCGGCTCCCCGATACCGCCTTGCCGCTACCACCTGACCGTGACCGATCAGGCCGCCAGCAACATGAAGCGGGCTATGTCCTGAGAGACGATCTGGTCGCGCAGCCGTGCCGCCAATGCGTCGTGGCCGAGCAGCCTGAGATCTTCGTTGAAGTCGCCGAGCCGTGGCGCGAGCACGACCGTCTCGATCCCGACCGCGCTCGCACGCTCTGTCAGGGTCGTCATCGCACCGTCGCCGGCCGGATCGTTGTCGCGGGCGACATAGAGCCGCCGCAACGTCCCTGGGAACAGGATGGCGCTGAGATGGGCCGCCGAGAGCGCCGCTAGAGACGGCATCCTGGGCAGAACCGAGCGCACGGACAGCACTGTTTCGATGCCTTCGCCGGCCGTCATCACCTCGCAGCCCATGCCGAAGCGGACGGCGTTTCCAAGGAGATCACCCATCGCACGCCGGGGCGTCTCGATCGGCGCACGGCCAAGACGCGCCTCGGTGAAGCCGTCGGGACCGAGCCAGGTGCGGTGCGCTCCCGTGATCGTGCCGGCGGGGTCGGTGACGGCGGCGATCATTGCCGGCCAGGTCTCGGTCGGTGCGTTCTCGTCGGCCCGATAGTAGCAGCGGGGGTGGAAGCGCAGGGCTCCGGTTTCGTGCAAAGCCGTAATGGCGCGGCTCCGCAAATACGTTTCCACGAGCGTCCGCCCGATGGGCTTCGCCATGGCCAGGAGCCGCCGTGAGGCTTCGGGCGATCCTGCCGGCGCCGATGCCGGTCGCCAGTCACGATCATCGGGTTCAGGATGCGGCAGGGCAAGGAAGGACCGCGCCTCCTCGGCAATGTCCTTGAAGTCGATCAGCCCGCAGCTTTCGCGGATGACGTCGAGAAGATCGCCATGCTCGCCCGTTGCGGAATCGGTCCATTTGCCGGCTGCACCCTTGCCGGTCTCCGGCCCGGTCAGTCGCACGAACATCGAGCGACCCGGCGTGTTGCGGACGTCGCCGACCTGCCAGTAGCGTCCGGCGCGGTGGCCGGACGACAGATAGTGACGGCAAACCGCCTCGGCCTGTCGGCCGAGACGGATTGCGAGTTCGGAAGCCGCGAGGCGAGCCATCTATGCCGCCTCCCGTTCGCCGATGCGCTCGACCGGCCAGCGTTCGAGCAGCTTGGCGAGCGCGACCGGCCCACTGGCGTCGACCGGCACGAACATGCGCAGCTTCCACGAGATGATCTCGTGGAACAGGCCATAGGCCGAGAGGCGCTCGCGCATGGTGTCGGTGAAGCCGGAGAGTTCGATCCGGTTCACGCCCATGACGCGCGCACGCCGAAGCTGAAGGCCCTCGGCGAGATCGAGGATCGTGCGGCCGTCCACCAGCGCCATGAAGGCGTCATCTGCCGTGAGCGCGGTCGTGCCGGTCGTGGTCGCATTGGCGGCCCAGGCCGGAGAGACCCGGCGGCCGATGATGCGCTCGCCGTCATCGGTTTGGAGGCGATACACCCGCGTCGATTCATTCGGCAGGCGCTTCCAGATCGGCAACAACAGTCCGGTGACGACGTGGATCGTGCTGTCGGCAAACTGCGGCACCTCGGCGATCTCGGCGTTCCAGGCGGCGGCGAACGCATCCTGATCGGCTTCGATCCAGTGGGTTTCGCTCATGGCCTTGAGGGGAATGTTATGCCCCTCCATCGGGCGCAGCAGGCGAACACGGCGCTCGATCTCGCCATCGTCGAGCATGATGCTGGTGGTCGGCACCTGAACGGCGGCGCGGCCGGAACGCTCGTTGACGAGGAGCTTCGCGCGCCGGTCATCGAGATGGCCGAGGGCGGCGTCCAGCGCCAGCGGTCGATTGCGCTCGCGCTGCGTGATGGTCAGCAGCCGGGTTTCCGCGCCGGTGCCCGGATGGACATAGATGGTCTTTCGGTCGGTGACGGTGAACCGCTCGGCGGTCAGCGTCTCCAGCCCGGCATCATAGGTGCCGCTGGCGATGGCGCCCTCGATGCGCGCCGTCAGGAGCTGCTCGAAGGCGGTGAAGAGGACGCCCTGAAGCTCGATGGTGAGCGCCAGCAGCCGATTGAGGAAGGTGGTGATCGGTGGCAGCTCGTCCTTGATGCCGGTCGAGTCCATCAACTTCAGGCCGGTGGCGGATTCGAAGCGGTCGAGCGAGCAGCCTTCGACCTTGCCGCGCACCAGCAACATGTAGAGCTGGCGCAGCGCATCGCGCGCATAGGGGCTTTCCAAATTGTCCTCGGGACGGAAGAGACCTTGCCCGCCGGTCTGGCGCTGGCCCCGCGTGATCGCGCCGAGCGTGTCGAGGCGGCGGGCGATCGTCGACAGGAAACGCTTTTCCGCTTTGACGTTCGTGGCGATCGGGCGGAATAGCGGAGGCTGCGCCTGGTTCGTGCGGTGCGTGCGGCCGAGGCCCTGAATGGCGGCGTCGGCCTTCCAGCCGGGTTCGAGCAGGTAGTGGACGCGCAGGCGCGTGTTCCGCGCCGAGAGTTCCGCATGGTAGCTGCGCCCGGTCCCACCGGCATCGCTGAACACGAGGACGCGCTTGGCGTCATCCATAAATGCCTGCGTCTCGGCGAGATTGGCGGAGGCCGCACGATTCTCGACCACGAGACGCTGGCCCTTGCGGACGATCCGGCGCGAGCGGCCCGTCACCTCGGCCACCATGTCGATGCCGAAGTGCTGGACGATCTGGTCGAGCGCGCCGGGGACGGCCGGCAGGCTCGCCAGCTTCTCGATCAACTCGTTGCGGCGGGCGACGGCCTCGCGGCTCTCGACCGGCTGGCCGTCACGCATGACCGGACGCGACGAGACCTTGCCGTCGCTGTCGGTGAAGGGCTCGTAGAGCTGAACGGGAAAGCTGGTTTCGAGGTAGGACAGGACATATTCGCGCGGCGTGATGTCCGTCCGAATATCGTTCCATTCCTCGGTCGGGATGTCGGCCAGGCGCCGTTCGGTCAGCGCCTCGCCGGTCGACACAATCTGGATCACGGCCGAATGGCCGGCGTCCAGATCGGCGGTGATCGACCGGAGCAGGGTCGGCGCTTTCATCGACGTGAGAAGATGGCCGAAGAACCGCTGCTTGGCGCTCTCGAAGGCCGAGCGCGCGGCGGACTTCGCCTGCTTGTTCAGCGTGCCGGACGATCCGGTGATGTTGGCGGCCTCCATCGCCGCGTCGAGATTGTTATGGATGATGGCGAAGGCCCCGGCATAGGTATCGTAGATGCGGGTCTGCTCAGGGCTAAGCGCGTGCTCGACCAGCTCGTATTCCACGCCGTCGAAGGAGAGCGAGCGGGCGGTGTAGAGGCCGAGCGCGCGCAGATCGCGCGCCAGCACCTCCATCGCCGCAACGCCGCCGGCCTCGATCGCCTCGACAAATTCGGCCCTGGTCGAGAACGGGAAATCCTCGCCGCCCCAGAGGCCGAGCCGCTGGGCATAGGCGAGATTGTGGACGGAGGTGGCGCCGGTCGCCGAGACATAGGTGACGCGGGCGTTCGGGAGCGCGTGCTGGAGGCGAAGCCCGGCGCGGCCCTGCTGCGAGGCGGCGACATCGCCACGTTCACCCTTGCCACCAGCGGCATTCTGCATCGCGTGCGCCTCGTCGAAAATGATCGCTCCATCGAAATCGGAGCCCAACCATTCAACGATCTGCTTGACGCGCGATAGCTTCTCGCCGCGGTCGTCGGAGCGCAGCGTGGCGTAGGTTGTAAATAGGACGCCTTCGGGCAGCGTGATCGGCCGCCCTTGCGGGAAACGCGAGAGCGGCGTGACCAGCAACCGCTCCATGCCGAGCGCGCTCCAGTCGCGTTGAGCATCTTCGAGCAGCTTGTCGGATTTGGAGATCCAGACCGCCTTGCGCCGGCCTTGCAGCCAGTTGTCGAGGATGATCGCGGCGGACTGGCGGCCCTTGCCGACGCCGGTGCCGTCGCCGATGAAGAAGCCGCGCCGGAAGCGCACGGCCTTCTCGGCATCGTCGCGGGCGGCGGAGACGAGATCGAATGTCTCGTCCACCGTCCACGAACCGGCGAGATGATCCGAATGGGCTTCGCCGGCATAGACCAGCGTTTCGAGCTGGGCGTCGGACAGAAGCTCGCGGATGTTGGCGGGCAGATGCGGGCGATAGCTCGGCTTCGGCGGTGCGACGCTCGCCATCGCCGCCGACTGCACTAGCTTCGTCGGGTGAGCCTGAGACCCGGAAATACGGATCGCCTGCAATCCGTATTCTTCATAGATGGCGTCGGAGATGCGGCCGTCGTCGTCGTCGGCCTCGGCTTCGGGCAGCGCGTCGATAATCTCATAGGCGAGCGCGACGCCTTCCGGCTCGGCCGCGACGGCAGCGGGCGCGGTCCTGGCGGCGCGACTGAGGTAGCCGCGCACGCTGCGCGCGGCGGCCGGCGCAGCGGTCGGAACGACGACGGAAGGATCGACCGGCAGGCGCGGCGGAAGATGTGCGCCGATCCAGTCCATGAGCGTCGCGGCATCCGGCGCGGTGCCCGGCGAGACCGGGAAGACCGTGGGATCGTCGGCGGGCAACTTGTCGATGACGGTGAGCCGCGTGGCGAAGGTCGTGCCATGCTTGGCGTAAACGCTGCCGTCGATCCCGGCGGAGAAGACGACGCGGCCACGCTCCTGCAGGCGGGCGAAGGCGGCGGTCCAGGCCGGGGCTTCCGGGCCGAAGTTCGAGCCGGTGATCGCAACGAGACGCCCGCCGGGAGCAAGGCGCGCGAGCGCCGAGGCGACATGGCGGAACGCGGCGTCGGCCATGCGGCCCTCGACATGGACCATGGCCGAGAACGGCGGGTTCATGAGCACGACGGACGGGGCCGTGGCGGCGCCCAAGTGATCGTCGATCTGGGCGGCGTCGAAGCGGGTGACGGGAATTGCCGGAAAGAGAGAAGAGAGAAGTGCTGCGCGCGTGTCGGCCAGCTCGTTCAGCACGAGCGAGCCGCCGGCGATCTCGGCGAGGATCGCCAGAAGCCCGGTTCCGGCCGAAGGCTCCAGCACGCGGTCGGCAGCGGTGATCGCGGCGGCCGAGACGGCGACATGGCCGAGCGGGATCGGGGTTGAAAACTGTTGGAGCGCCTGGCTCTCCTGCGAGCGGCGGGTATGCGTCGGCAGAAGCCCGGCGATCTTGCCGAGCAGCGGAAGCGCGGCAGCCTTCGAGCCGGCTTTGCGGAAAAGCGCCTTTCCGTATTTGCGCAGGAACAGGACGGTCGCGACCTCGCACGCCTCATAGGCGGTTTTCCAGTCCCATAGGCCGGTGGCGTCGGAACCGCCGAAGGCCGCCTCCATCGCGCCGCGCAGGGCAACGGCATCGACACGCGCCCCGCGTTCGAGATGCGGTAGGATCAGGAGGGCGGCAGCGTGGACAGCGGCGGAATTGCCGGGCGCTGCGAGCGGCGTCGCCGGCAGCGTATCGGCCAGGGGAAGCAGAGCGTTCATCGGGGAAATCCTCGGGAGAGCGAAAAACGGGAAAGCCCGCCGGCGCTCTCTCTCGGACCGGACGGGCTCGAACCCGTCCCGGCCACTCTCTCCCTCTGATGCCGGGGCGATAGCCGGCATGAAAAAGGCGCCCGGCCGTTCGGCGGGGCGCCTGTTGAAGTCAGTCGATGGCGCTGTAGATCGCCGACGCCTCGGAATGGCCGTCGAGATAGCGATGAAGCCGCTCGTAGCCGTTGGCGAGGAAATCGGACTCGAACCGGAACGACAGGTGCGAGAAGGCGAACAGCGTGGCGATGATGCCCGCCGCCTCGGCCGATACCTCGCCGCGATATTCCGTGATCGTGCTTTCGATGCGGAAACGCGGCTTCGAGGTCGGCGCGAGAAACAGGGGCTGCTCCCCGATCTCGTAGAAGTTCCAGAGGCCGCCGCCATAGTCGTGCGGGCTGAGGCGTTCCATGAGGGCATAGACCGTGTTCTCCGCGACGATCAGAAGCGGCAGGCTGAACAGGGTTGGGAGGAATGTTTCGCGCCGATCATCGGGAACGATGGTGGCGGCCGGCGAAGCGAGGGTGTCGGTGGACATGGGATGCGTCTCCGGAGAGCTGGTACGGGTAAGCTCGCCGGCGCTCTCTCTGACTGGACGGGCTCGAACCCGTCCCGGCCGCTCTCTCCCTCTGAAACCGTGGCGACAGCCGACATGAAACAAGCGCCCGGCCGTGGAAGCCGGGCGCTTGTCGAGGTCAGCCGAACCGGCGTCCGATTTCGGTGAAGGTGTATTGGTTTGCCGCGATCGTCTCGTCCACGGCCTCGTCCGAACTGAGATATTCGTATTCGCGTTCGAGCTGCCGGTAGAGCCAGCGGGCGAGATCGCGCAGCGCCTCGATCACGGCGTTCTCCGCATCGGCTGTCATGTCCTGATACGTCGGGCTATCGCGTTCGACCGAGATCGCCATGCAATATTCGTGGGAATAGCGGCCGCGATGACTGACATCGGCGCGGAGCTGATAGAAGTTTCGGCGCTGGATCGCCAGCAGGTCATCGGCGATGGCGTGAAGGCGCGTGTCCTGCGGCGCGTAGCCGCGAATTTCGCGGGTGGCGTTTTTCCGAAAGGCGTAGAACGCCTGATAGGACGCGCCGTCGCCTTGGGACCAGAAGCCGGTGAACGAAATCTGCGGCTCCTGCCGGGTGCCACCGCCCACGAGGTAAACTGGCCGGGTTTTGAGGCAGATGCCGAGGATTTCCGCGATGCGCTGGAAATCCTCGAAGACGGAATCAAACCAGTCGTAGTCGAAGCCGCCTTCGCGATACCAGGCGCGTGCGTTGTCCTTGGCGGCGTCGGAAAGCTCGCCGAGCTGATAGACGGTGGTTTCGATGATTTCAGGCATCGGGGTCGCCTCCGCCGAGAACCTGGGCAAGCCAGCCGCCGGTATAGGTCCAGGCGATGGTCTCGCCGGTGGCGAGATCGACGACATGCGCGCCGCCGCCGAAGCCGTCGAGGCGCGGCCGCGAGCAGGTGTTGGCATATTGGAAGCCCCAGCGGCCGGTGAGACCGAATGCGCTCGCGCACCGCAGGACGAACCGGATGACATGCTCGGGATCGCCGGTGGTGTCGTCGCGCATCCAGAGCTGGGTGCCGCCATGCGCGGGCTCGATCGACAGGAGGAAGCCTTCCGAGGGCGGGTCTTCGGCCGCATTCTCCGCGGCGAGCGTGTTGTAGAGATCGAGCGCGCGAGCGGCGTTGTTCGGCGTGCCCACGTCGAGCAGACAGGAAAAGTGGGTGAAATAGTCGGCCATGACTGGCTCCTGAAATGACGAAACCCGGCGCATGGCCGGGTCGGATGGATGGAAAGGCGTGGCGGGAGATCAGGCGGCCAGCGGCATTCGCAGAAGTTCGGCGGCGGTCTCGCGCCAGAACGCATCGACCAGCCGCGCCTCAAGCTGGCTGGCGCGGTAGCGATAATCGCGAGCCGGGCCGTTCTCACCGCGACCGGCCGCGGCGAAGGCCGCGCCGCGCAGCTTGCTGGCCTCGGTCACGATCTGGCGGGCCTCGGCGTCGGATGCGACAGGCTGCTGCCACAGGATGATCCCGGCACGGATCGTTCCGGCGAGAACCAGACCCTGATCGCAGTCCTGAATAACGATCATGCGCGGGCGGAAACGCAGCATGTCGTCGGTCCCGACGCGGATGTCGCCGCGGGCGATACGGCCGCTGGCGACGGACATGGCTTCTTCGGGCGACGGGCATTCGCCGATGGCGACGATCTGATCGAAACCATAGGCTTCCATGTCGTCGTAGCTGGCGGTGCCGATGCAGGAGATCCGCAGCGGGAATTTCTGTGCGCGCTGCAGGGCCGGCAGGACATGGCTGGCGAGAATGGCGCCGATCGGGGCGACGCGGGATTGGCGGGAAAGGGTCATGGGATCTACTCCGCGACGGGCGGCGGAAGCCTCTCCTCCACCTCGTAATCCGTCACGGCCAGGCCGACCGGCCTCTGCCTCTCTCCACTCTCGGAAAGCGGCCGTGGCCCGCATGAAAAATGCGCCCCACCGGATGATGGGGCGCATGTTTCGATCATTCGGCCGCGACGAGAACGACTTGCTCGTCTTCGGCCTCGGTGGCTTCGTCCTCGTCGCTATCGCCAGTCAGGAAGTCCGGCAGGGCCTCGCCATCACCGGCATTGCCAGCGTCCGCGACGTTGCCGTCGAGTTCGACCAGGCGCAGCGGCTCGGGCAGCCAGCCGGTTTCGGCCAGCAGGCGCTCGGCCTCCTTCGCCATGTCGCCCTTCTTCAGATGGCTGATGAGCTGGGCGGCGCGCTCGCCCGCACCTTCGCGAACGGCTTCGAGGATGCGGGGCTTGGTGACGCGGCCGAGATAGTTATCGACCGTGGGCCTCCAACCGCCGTCCATCACCATGTCGAAGCCGGTGGCGCGGGCGATGCGATCGGCACCGGAGAGGCGACGATCAAGGCCGAACTGTGAGACGCCCGAGCCGCTGTGCGGATTGGGCCGCTCGTAGAGGGCGTTGACGCCATAGCTGACGCAATGGGCCAGCAGCGCCATCCGGCTCGTATCGTCGAGCGCGGCGATCCAGTCCCAGAGCGCGCCTTCGTCCGAGGGAACGTCGGCCTTCCAGGCGGCGAAGCGCTCGTCGATGGCCTTGGCCGAGGGCGTGTCGCTGAGGTCGCCGCCCTGCACGCCGAGACGCTGCTGGCGCACGCTGATCTCGATGCAGCCGGTCGGCGCCGAGTAGTGATAACGCTCCATCACCATGCGGTGCAGGAGCGCCGTCATCGCGACATGCGGGTTGTTGGCAAGCGCGTCGTGGAGCGCGAGCGTGCGATGGGCGGTGAGTTCGATCACCAGGCGCTCGGGAAGCGGCTTGATCGAGTCGTCCTCGTCGTCCTCCGCATCGACGGGCTCGCCGCCGATGGTGATAACGGCGCGTTGCCCACTGGCCTGGGCCGCGACCGTGCCGCCTTCGGCATCGGACTTGCCATCGCCGCCATCATCCTCACCGTCGACTGTGACGGGCGCCTCGTCCTCGGGACGGACGTAGCCGCGAGCGACGACGAACTGGCCGGCGCGGTCGATGCTGATGAACACGCCCGCACGGGCGATCTCGTCGGCGACATAGATCGCCGGGCGGTTTTCGAAGGCGCTCAGCGCGGATTCGATCTCGCCGAGGCGCGCATCGATGTCGTCAGGCAGCTCGTCGTAATCGGCGTGTTCCGCCTCGAGCCGCTCATATTCCTCGCGCAGCGCCTCGCGGGCGGCGCATTCCTCCTCGCTCAGATCGGGGAACGTGGCGTTGAGAACGCGAAGGCCGCGATCATGGCCGTAGGGCAGATCGGTATCGACTTCGATCCATTTCCAGCCCTCGGCCGCGACCTCATCGGCGATGCCCTTCAGCTTGTCGGAGACCAGCCGGTCGAGCAGCTCGGGGTTTGCGAGCCAGCCTTCGTCCTCTTCGGAGAAGAGATCGCGCAGCATCACGCCGCCGGCCTGTTCATAGGCTTCGACGCCGACGAACTGCGCGCGCTTGTCGTCGGTCGGAACCGTGGTCTCGGTCAAAAGATCGCGGATATACCACGGCTGGCGATTGTGCGAACGCTGGATCGCTTCCCACACCTGCTCCTGACGCTCATGGCTGGGATTGACGGTGAACGCCTCCAGCATCGCCAGCGTCACCTCGGCGCGCGCATAGGCGTCCATGAGGGACGGCGCGACGCGGGCAAGGCGCAGGCGCTGGGCGATGTAGCGCGGCGTGGTGCGATAGGCGTCCGCGACTTCCTCCTTCGACATGCCGCCGTCGACCATGCGCTTGAACGCCTTGAACTGGTCGAGCGGATGGAGAGCGAGGCGGATGACGTTCTCGGCATAGGAATCGTCAACGGCCGAGGTCTTCGCATTGGCCTTTTTCACGAGGCAGGGAATGAGACCGTCTTCGGCGAAGCGGCCGGCCGCGACCAGGCGGGCGATAGCGCGGTAGCGTCGGCCGCCGGCGGGGGTCTCGAAATCGCCGGTCTCGGCGCCGGCATCGTCGAGGACGGCGCGGACATTGAGACCCATCACGAGGTCTTCGCGGCGGTCGATGTCCTGGGTCAGCTCGTCGAGGCCCTGTTCGACGTCGATCTCGCGGACATTGCTGTCCGACAGCCGGATGCGGTTGAACGGAATGTCGCGCGTGCGGGAAAACTCGATCATCGCGACGGCGGGGTTCTTCTTGCGGGCGGCTTTGGCCATGGTCTTTACTCCACGACGGGCGCCGAGAGCCTCTCTCTCGATCCTAACCCGTCATGAAATCTCATCCCCTCTCTCCCTCTATCGGCGGTGCCGCTGGCGGGACGCCAACCGGGAGTGCGCCACGCTCGCGCCTTATCCTTCCCCGGTTTCCGGCGTCTCGCCGTCGTCGAGATCGAGCGTTTCCTGAAGATAGCGCGCAGGCGTCTTCTCCTCCGGTCCCTGCCAGGCGATGCGGCCGCTCTGCCAGATCGTGACGAAGCCGCCGCCGACTGGACGCAGCGGCCGGGACTTGGCCTCGTAGTTGAGGCAGCCGAACTCGGCCGTCATCGTCGAGAAGGCGGTTGAGGATCGGCCGGCGAGAAGCACGCGGTCGCATGTGCCGCTCGGCCGCTTGACGCGCTTGCGCGAAAGGCCGAGCCGGAACAACTCGTAAGCGCGCTGCTCGTTGCCGGACGGGGCGTGCCAGTGGATGCAGGTCTTGCACTGGCCGTGTTCGGGTCGAACGGGCGGATCGAGCGGCGGCCCGCCGTTGTGACCTGATCCGAACGTGTTCATGGCTGGGCACCTGCGGCGATTGTGACGGGGACGATCCGCTGGACGGTGACGGGCCGCGTCTCGGCGGCCTGCGCCAGCCGCTCGATCAGCGCGACGTCGGCGTCCGAGCATTCGCCGCGCACCTCGATCTCAACCCGATGATCGGCATGACGCAGATGGGAATCGCGCAGGCGATGATCGGATGCGGCGTAGAAACCCGCTGATCGATCAATGGGATGCACCCGCTCGTTGAGAAACAGGATGCCCGATCCGAGATTGCCGCAGAACAGCCGCTCGTCGCTTTCGGCCCTGTTTGGGCCGCTCGTGACCTTGCGCTTGCCGATCTGGCGGAAAGCCTCATGAAAGCTCGACGGATTGCGGGTGATGCGCGCCGAGCGCGCCTGATGGAAGACCCATGGCGGCCTTTCGGGATCGAGCTTGCCGACGGCGATCTGATGCAGGAAATCGGCGAAGCTCGCCGGATCGGCGGGATATGGGCAGGTCCGCCAGATTTCGCGGACGCGGGCGCGCAACACATCGGGCAGCGCAAAGAGCCGGGCACGGCCTTTGCGCCACCAGGCCGCGCGCTGATTGCGACGGTCGCGTTCATACTCGTCCCACCAGATGGCGCGGCGAGCCATTTCCTCGTCGACGCCATGCTGGGTGGCGGCGATGTCATCGGCAAAGAGCGGCAGGGCCTCGCGTTCGAGGCGCTGCTTGCGATGGAACGCCGCGCGTTTGCGTGACGTATCGCGATAGGGTTCGGGGCGATGCCCGCGGTGGAAGCGCATCACGCGGCCCTCTGCATATCGTCGGCGTCGGGAAGGCGCTCCGCGCCGGGCTGGAAGGACAGGAGCCAGTCCGCCGCCTTGCTCGCCTGCGAGGCGGCGCGGACGATGGCGCGGTTGTCCTCGCGCAGCACCTCCAGCCAGGAGCCGATATAGTCGGTATGGCGCACGGTCGGGACGATGCCGAGCGCGGCGCAGCAGAAGGCCGAGATCAATTCGGCTGTGATTTCCTCGACCGAATAGAGCTTCGAGCCGAAGGAGCCGGAAAGATTTCGGTTCAGCCGGTGCTCTGCGCCGCTGGCGTGACCGAGTTCGTGCAGCGCCGTCCGGTGCCAGTTGATCGGCTCGTAATAGGCGGCCGGCGGCGGCACCTGAACATAGTCGAGCGACGGGACGTAGAATGCCCGGTTGCCGCCGATGCGGAAGTCGATGCCGGTCGCCTTGATGAGCGCCTCGACCTGGGGCTCGATCATGCCGGGCGGCGGCGGGGGCGCAGCCGCCTCGATGTCGTCGGGCAGGCCGTCGCATTGCGCCGTGTTGAACACCGTGAAGCGCTTCAGGAACGGGATCGCGTGGGCTTCCTCGCCTGCCTCGAAGGCGCGGCGCTTCTCGTCCTCTGGCGTGAAGCGGTCGGCATAGACGACGGTGGTGCCGCGCTCACCCTTGCGAACATGGCCGCCAAGCGACAGCGCCTGGCGGAAGGTGAGCCAGCCCTGGCCGGGAAAGCCGTGCTCGATGACGGCCCCCCAGAGGATCAGGACATTGATGCCGCTATAGCAACGGGAGGTCGTGGCGTTGCGCGGCAGGCCGAGCGGCGCCTTAGCCGCCGAGGTGCCCCAGGGCTGGACCCACGGTACGCGGCCGGCCTCCAGCTCGGCGATGATCTTGCCGGTGATTTCGTCATAGAGGTTCGCTCGGTCGGCGCCGGTCCGAGGGGTGCGTTCATGTCTGGACATCGCGGTTCTCCGCGACGGGCGCCGGAAGCCTCTCTCCCAGCCCTCAACCCGTCACGACAAAACCCGTCCGCACTCTCACTCTAAAAGGGGGTGTTGCGGGGGAATCTCCCGCAGAAGGGGGTGTGCCGGCGACCTTGGCGCCGGCAAGGGGGAAGGCTTTCCCCCACCACCATTTCATCATGATGCCGAAGCTATCGCATTTCCTCATCGGCGATGGCCTGCACCACCTTCATGTCCATTTCCGCATCAGGCGACAGGCGCGTGACCTCCGAGGCAACCTTGGCCCAATGCCAGAACTCGGACCCGTTCCCCTGGGCACGACAGCGTGCGGCGAGCCGCTGCGCTTCATAGTAGGCGTGATGGCCGTGCTTCACGATCATCGCCCGCGCGTCCTGCTGCCAGCGTTGGCGGATTTGTCTGCGCTTCTCGATCCAGGCGGCGAGACGACGGAACATTCAGCCGTCCTTTCCGCTATGTGCCCGCAGCTCCCTCAGTTCCGCCAGGAACGTCGTGCCGACATCGATCGCGCGCTGCGCGCTTGTCCCGTCCACATCGACACCATGCGAGGCTTCCAGCATGACGCGGAGCGAAGCGAGGAACGGTTTCGTGCTGGCGGGCGCGACCCTGCGCTTCTGCAAGGCGCTCACCATCTCGGTGATACCGGCCGGTCGTTCCGGCGTGCCGCCATTGTCGATCATGAAATCCCTCAAGGTCCGCTCGATCTCGATGCGGAGCTTGACCACGGACATGAGCGGAAATTCGCGCGCCAGCTCCTCGACGGTCGGCAGGTCGCGTTGAAGCTGTGGCGGCAGGCCCGGTGAGAGCCGGTACTGCGCGACGCCCATCGGCTTGCTGGTGTCGCGCAAGGTGTATTCGACGATCACCTCGTTGCGACCCTTGCAGAGAATGATGCCGATGGTCGGCTGGTCGTCCGGGTGACGGAGCTGGTCGTCGACGGCCGAGAGGTAGAAATTCATCTTGCCCGCGAACTCGGGCTTGAAGTCTTCGATCTTCAGCTCGATCACCACGAAGCAGCGCAGACGGAGGTGATAGAAAAGCAGGTCGAGGTAATAATCCTGACCGCCGACTTCGAGATGATACTGGCTCCCGACGAAGGCGAAGCCCTTGCCAAGTTCGAGGATCATCGCGCGCAGATGTTCGATCAACCCGCGTTCGAGATCGCGCTCCAGCGTGTCCGGGCCGAGCGAGAGGAAGCCGAAGGTGTAGGGGTCTTTGAGAAGCTGTTGGGCAAGTTCGGATTGCGCGGCCGGCAAGGTTCGTGAGAAATTGGTGAGCGCGCTGCCTTGGCGGGCGAACAGATTGCTCTCGATCTGATGGACAAGGACGGGCCGCGTCCAGCCATGCTCGATGGCCTGCCGGGCATACCAGGCGCGTTCTTCTGGCGCCTTTACGGTATCGAGCAGGCTGACGTTATGGCCCCACGGTAATTGTGCAACGATCCGTTGCACAATTTCGGGATCGGGCCAGGCATCGGCCAAGGCCCGCATATATTTGAGGTTTCGGGACGAAAGCCCGGTCATTTCGGGGAACGCCTGACGGAGATCCCCGGCCAGCCGGTCGACGACCTTGGCGCCCCAACCCTCACGCTCCTGCCGGGCGAGAATATCCCGCCCGATGGTCCAGTAGAGCATGATCATCTCGCGGTTGACCGACAGGCTGGCGCGGTGCCGGGCTTCGATGATCCTCTGCTTCAGGTCGCCGACGAAGGCCGCGTAGCTTTGCGGGTCGATGTCGGCGGCCGGCGCGGCGGTCCTGGCGCGGCGAGGGGCGGAGGATTTGGGCGGCCGGGACATCATGCGGCCGCCTTCAGGCGCTGGAAATCTCGGCGAGGATGGCCAGCAGGCCCGTGCCGGCCGCTGGCTCCAGCACGACATCACGCGGGGTGATCGCGGCGGCGGCCATGGCCGCCGGGCCGAGCGGGACCGGCGTCGAGAATTGCTGAAGCGCCTGGCTTTCCTCGGAGCGACGGGTGTGCGTCGGCAGGAGGCCGGTGATTTTGGACAGGGCGAAAAGCCGTGCAGCCGGGGTGTCGGCTTTACGGAAAAGCGCACGTCCGTATTTGCGCGGGAACAGGACGGTCGCAAATTCGCAGGCTTCATAAGCGGCTTTCTAGTCCCAGGCCCCGCTTGCATCGGAAGCCTTGAAGGCTGTCTCCATGACGGCGCGGAGCGCGGCGCTGTCGATCCGCTGCCCGCGTTCCAGCAATGCGAGAATCTGATGCGCGGCGGCGGTGACGGCGGATGCACGGAGGATGGGCGCAGCCGGAACGGCCACGGGCGACATGACGTTCATGGGTTGAAACCTCGGGAGAGCGGGAACGGCAAGCCCGAACGGCGCTCTCTCGACCGCCCGGTCTCGACCCGTCCGGCGGCCTTCTCACTCTCGAAACACTCTTCGCAGCCGGCATGAAAAAAGCGCCCGGCCGAGAGACGGGCGCTTTGAAGCGTCAGGTCCAGTGTCCGTCCGCGATTTCGCGGGCGATGAGCATGCGCGTCTTGGCGCGTTCCGTGTGGTGGCTCATCGAGACGAAGGAATAATATCAGATGTTTACTCCCTCTCCCGCGGCCTGATTGCGGACCAGGAGGATGTCGCAACTGACGAGATCGAGAACCGCTCTGGCCCTGCTGCCGATCAGCGCCTCCATGACCAGCCCGCGCTCAGGAAGGCCGAGAAGGATGAGGTCGACGCGCTGGTTGCGGACGTGGTCCTGCAGCAACTCGCTCAGAGTTCCATGTTCGGCAATGGCGTAGATCCGTTCGCGTATCTCGGAAGACAGCTCCGTTTCGTCCAGGAAGCGCTTGCATTCCTCGAGCGCGCTGGCCTGGGCGTCGGCGAGATACTGCTTCGTCGCGGTCCAGCCCGAGAATGGGGCATCAAAGGCATGGAACAGGGTCAAGCCGTGCGGCTGGATCTGCGTGGCGAGATCGAGCGCGGCACGCGATTCTGTTGAGAAATCCGTAGCAACGAGCAAATGTTCATAACGTCCATGCGTCCGGTTCTTGACCACCAGCAGAGGAATGGTCGCCGCGCGGGTCAGCGCATCGACGGTGCTGCCGAGGACGAGCCGCCCAAAGGCCTCGTCGCGGGCGATACCGCTCACGATCAGGTCGCAGCCATGCTCGCGCGCCGTCTTCAGGACGAGCTCAGCGGGATCGCCTTCCTCCACCACGATCCTCGGCTGGACGAAGCCGGCGGCGAGATCGCGCCGCAATTGCCATTCGACGGCGGCGATCCGGTTCTTCGGCGCGTACCAAGCGGGGCTGCCGCGCTGCGCTCGGGCGGAAAGCAATTCCTGCGACGCCTCGAGCGCATGGACGACGACGAGCTCGGAGCGCCATTCGCGGCAGAGCGCCACGGCCCGGTCGAGCGCCCGGTCGCAACGGCAGCTCAGATCCGTCGCCAAAAGCAGCTTGCGTGGCAGGGCGCGGGTTTCGTCCGGGTCCGACATCGTCACCTCCTCTTCCGATCTTCCTTCGGGCGGCACCTATGCGCCACCCATGCGCTCCATCAGTCCAGTTCGCCGGAACAGGAGCTTCTCGCATTCCAGAATCACGAAGGCTGCCACGCCGATCAGGATGATCACGACGCCGTCGGCGAATGCGACCGACCTACTCTCGAACAGCCGGTGCAGCCACGGGCTGTAGGTGAAAGCCAGTTGGGCGATCACGACCGCGACGATGGCGGCGAGCACCATTGGCGTTCCGAGCGCGCCGCGCCACGTGAACGAACGGCCGTGCAGGTAGCGGACATTGAAGAGATAGAAGATCTCCATCACGACCAGTGTGTTGACCACCATGGTGCGCGCCGTCTCGTCGTCCAGCCCCTTCGTCCTGGCCCAGAAGAAGATGCCGAAGGTGCCGGCGACGAAGAGGATCGAGACGAAGACGACGCGCCAGACCAGGAAGGGCGTCAGCAGGGCTCCGTCCGGCGCGCGGGGCCTGCGCTTCATCACGTCAGGCTCCGAAGGCTCGAAGGCCAGCACCAGGCCGAGCGTGACGGTGAGCACCATGTTGAGCCAGAGGATCTGCACCGCCGTCATCGGCAGGGTCAGGCCGAAGGCGATGGCGACGATGATCGCCAGCGCCTCGCCGCCATTGGTCGGGATCGTCCAGGCGATCACCTTGCGGATGTTGTCGTAGACCGTGCGCCCCTCATGGACGGCATTGACAATGGTCGCGAAATTGTCGTCGGTCAGCACCATCTGCGCGGCCTGCTTGGCGGCCTCCGTACCCTTGCGGCCCATGGCGATGCCGACATCGGCCTGCTTCAGCGAGGGCGCGTCGTTGACGCCGTCGCCGGTCATTGCGACCACCGCCCCGGTCAATTGCAGCGCCCGCACGATCCGCAACTTGTGCTCCGGATTGGCGCGCGCGAAGACATGGGTCGCCAGCGCCAGGGCAGGCAGGGTCTCGTCAGAAACCGCGTCGAGCTCGGCGCCCGTCACCACCCTGGGTTCTTCGGCCAGTCCGAGTTGGCGGGCGATCGCCGCGGCCGTCGCGCCATGGTCGCCGGTGATCATCTTGACGCCGATGCCGGCCGAGCGGCATTCGGCCACGGCCGCGACGGCTTCCTCGCGCGGTGGATCGATGAAGCCGACGAGGCCGAGGAAAACGAGGCCGTCGCCGATTGTCTCGTGAGTGAGCGTTTCGATCCCGTTGTCCAGGACCTTGCAGGCGAAGCCCAGCACGCGCTCGCCCTCGGAGGCCGCCTCCGCGATCCGCGCGGTCCACCAGGCGGCATCGAGAGGAGCCGTTCCCTCCCGCATCTCCTGCCCCTGACACATGGCGAGCAGCCGCTCCGGCGCGCCCTTCACGAAGACCATCCGCCCGCGCTCGCCGCAGCGATGGAGCGAAGCCATGAAGCGGTGCTCGGCATCGAAGGGAATCTCGTCGAAGCGCGTCCACTCGCCGCGTTCGCGATGCGTCTCGCGGCCGGCCTTGGCCGCGAGTGTCACCAGCGCGCCTTCCATCGGGTCGCCCTCGACGCGCCAGTCGCCGCTATGCTGGTGCAGCCGCGCATCGTTGCAGAGCAACCCGCAGGAAATGAGGTGGTCGACCGCGTCATGGGCGCCGCCGTCCGGCTGCCACGGCGTGCCGTCCGGCGCACGCAGGACGCCCAACGGTGCATAACCGACGCCTTCCGCGAGGATCAGCCGTTCCGCGGTGACGATGCGCCGGGCCATCATCTCGTTGCGGGTCAGCGTGCCGGTCTTGTCCGAGCAGATGATCGAGGTCGCGCCAAGCGTCTCGACGGCCGGCAGGCGCCGTATGATGGCATGGCGGGACGCCATTCGCCTGACGCCGATGGCCAGCGTGATGGTGATGACGGCGGGCAAGCCCTCCGGCACCACCCCGACCGCCAGCGCCACCACCACGATCAGCGCCTCGTCCCAGGGATAGGAGCGCAGCAGCGTGGCGATGACGAAGACGAGAACAGCGCCCAGGATCGCGACCCAGGTGAAGCGCCGTCCGAAACTGTCGATCTGCCGCAGCAGCGGCGTCACCAGAGGCTGCGCCTCGCCGATCAGCCGGCTGATCTTGCCGAGTTCGGTGGCCTGGCCGGTGGCGACGACCACGCCGACGCCCTGGCCTGCCGCAACCAGGCTGCCGGAATAGGCCATGGAGACGCGGTCTCCCAGCGCAGCCTCGGTGGCCACGGGCGCGGACCGCTTCTCGGAGGCAACGGATTCGCCGGTCAGGATGGCCTCGTCGATCAGCAGGCTCCTGGCCCGCAGAAGCCGAAGATCGGCTGGAACGACGTCTCCGGGTTCGAGCAGGACGACGTCGCCCGTCACGAGCCCCTCGACCGGGATCGAGCCGCGGTTGCCGGCGCGGAGCACCGGCGCCCTCGGCGCAATCATCTGCCGGATCGCATCGAGCGCCTGCTCGGCACGACCTTCCTGGACGAAGCCGATCACGGCGTTCACCACAACGACGAAAGCGATGACGGCCGCATCGACGAGATGGCCGAGAATGGCCGCCGCCACTGCGGCGGTCAGCAGGAAATAGATCAGGGCGCTGTGGAACTGGCGCAGCAGGCGCAGGATGGCGCTCGGGCGTGGGGGCTCGGGCAACGTGTTGGGGCCGTTGCGGAGCAGCCGTGCTGCCGCCTCCGTCGCGCTCAGCCCGCCGGGCACGCCGCCGACATGATCGAGGACGACCTCGGCCGGCAGCGCATGCCAGGGGGCGTCATGCCTCACCGATGCGTCGTGCCGTACCTCGAAAGCAGGACGTTGCGCGTTTTCATTCATACCGCAGCGCTCCTTACGCAACGTCGGAGAGCCCGCGCCGCTTCCTGTTCATGATGATGCCGACCGACGCTGCCCCGAAGCCTCGCGGCTTGTTGCCGCGCCCGTCCCGATGCGGCGACTCCGATCCGCTCGCGCCTCATTTCAGCGATTTCCTGAAACGTCCGAGCGCGAAGATGAACAAGGCCGAGCCGATCGCGGCGAGCGTGAGGAACTGCGGCCAGACCACGCCGAGGCCGGCACCGCGATAGAGGATGGCCTGCGCCAGCATGACGAAATGGGTGTTCGGCGCGCCGAGCATGATCAACTGCACCGCCTCAGGCATGCTTTCGCGTGGGGTCATACCGCCCGACAGCACCTGCAGCGGCAGAAGCACCATCATCAGCAGCAGGCCGAACTGCGGCATGGAACCGGTGATGGTGGCGAGGAAGATGCCCAGCGACGTCGTGGCGAAGAGATGAAGTGCAGCCCCGGCGAGAAACAACGGCACTGAGCCCTCGATGGGAACCGACAGCAATCCCTGCACGACGAGCGACAGGGACAGCGCCGAAGCGACGAGCACGACCAGTCCCATCGACCAGACCTTGCTGATCATGATCTCAAATGGCGTGATCGGCATCACGAGCAGATGCTCGATCGTGCCGTGCTCACGCTCTCGTATCAGCGCCGCGCCGGTGAGCACGATCGAGAGCATGGTGATGTTGTTGATGACGTTCATCACCGCGCCGAACCAGGTCTTGTTCAGTTCGGGATTGAAGCGCGCGCGCAGCACGAGGTCGACCGGCGGCGTGCTCGTGCCGCGATAGCGCTGGCTGAATTCGGCGACTTCCGCGGTGACGATGCTCTGGATGTAGCCGCTGCCACTGAAGGCTTGCGTCATGCGGGTGGCGTCTATGTTGAGCTGGATCGTGGGGGCTTTTCCCGCCAGCAGGTCGCGCTGGAAATTGGGGGGAATATCGAGCGAGAACGTGTCGAGCCCAGCATCCATGCGTCTGTCCATCTCGGCGGCGGTGATGATCTCTGGCCGAGAGAAATAAGGCGGCAGGAATGCCCCGGTGATGCGCGAGGACAGCGGCGAACGGTCTTCGTCGATGATCGCGATCGGCGCGTTGTTGAGCGTTTCCGGCATCGCGCGGGCGGCGGTATAGATCGCGGCGGTGAAGGCGTAGACGATCAGCAGCAACAGCATCGGGTCGCGCCCGAGCCCGCGCAGTTCCTTGAAGCCGAGATTGACGATGTTGGCGACGCGCATCGCTCAGTTCGCCTGCTTCTTGAGGAGGAGCACGCTGGCGCCGAGCAGCACCGGCACCGAGAGCAGCAACGGCAGGAAGGAGCCGGTCAGGTCGCCGAAGCCGAGCGCCTTCGAGAAGGTCGCCCGCGAGATCGTCATGAAATGCGTCGCGGGATAGATCTGGCCGATGAAGGCGCCAGCCCCCTGCAGCGAGGAGACCGGGTCGATCATGCCCGAATACTGCGTGGCCGGCAGCAATGTCAGGATCGCTGTGCCGAAGATCGCGGCGATCTGGCTCGAGATGAAGCTGGAGATCAGCAGTCCGATACCGGTCGAGGCCGTGACGAAGATCACCGCCGCCAACGCGAAGGTCCCGAAGCTGCCGGTGAAGGGCACGCCGAAGACCGTCACGGCCGCGAGCGTCAGCAGCAGGAAATTGATCATGGCGAGCCCGATATAGGGCAGTTGCTTGCCGAGCAGGAACTCGGTGCGGGTCACCGGCGTGACGTAGAGGTTGACGATGGAGCCGAGCTCCTTCTCGCGCACCACGCTCAGCGTCGCCAGCATGGCCGGGATCAGGAGCAGGAGCAGCGGGATCACAGCCGGCACCATGGCGACGAGACTCGCCACGTCGGGATTGTAGCGGAAGCGGGTTTCGAGGGCGAAACTCGACAGGGCCGCCTTCTTGCCGAGCAACAGCTGGGCCTTTTCTGTCAGCCAATGGGCGTGCATGCCTTGGACATAGCCCTGGATCGTCTCGGCGCGTTGCGGCATGGCGCCGTCGATCCAGGCCGCGATCGCGACAGGCCGGCCGCGCGCGGCGTCCCGCCCGAAGCCCGGCGGGATCTCGATGGCGAGGCTGATCTCACCGGCGCGCATGCGCCTGTCGAGGTCGGCATAGTCGCGGACTGGCGGCTTCTCGGTGAAATAGCGCGAGCCGGAGAGGTTCAGCGTATAGTTCTGGCTGACCGTGGTCTGGTCCTGGTCGAGCACCGCGAAGGACAGGTTCTCGACATCCATGTTGATGCCGTAGCCGATGACGAACATCAGGATCACGCTGCCGATCAGGGCGAGCGTGGCGCGGATCGGGTCCCGGCTGAGTTCGAGCGCCTCGCGTTGCGAATAGCTGAGCATGCGCCGCAAATCGAAGGACCGCGAGGTCGCCGGGGGCGGCGCGGCGTGCGTCGCATGTATCGGCAGCATGGCCGGGGCGGTCGGTGGATCCGATGCCGGGAGGGCGGCTTCGTCGATCGCATCCTGGAGATAGGCGACGAAGGCCTCTTCGAGATTGGCGCTGCCGCGCCGCGCGACGATGCCGGCCGGCGTATCGCTGACCAGCACCTTGCCCGCATGCATCAGCGAGATGCGGTCGCAGCGCTCGGCCTCGTTCATGAAATGCGTCGAGATGAAGATCGTCACGCCGTCCTGCCGCGACAGGTCGACGAGGATCTGCCAGAGCGCGTCGCGCGCGATCGGATCGACGCCGGAGGTCGGCTCGTCGAGGATCAGCATCTCCGGCGAGTGGACCATCGCCACCGCGAGAGAGAGCCTTTGCCTCACGCCGAGCGGGAGAGCATCGGGCAACGCGTCCATGACCTCGGCGAGATCGAAACGCTGCGCCATCTCGGCGATGCGGACGGGAATGGCCTGCGCCGGCATCTGGAACAGCCTGGCGTGCAGGTCGAGGTTCTGCCGGACGGTGAGCTCGGAATAGAGCGAGAAGGCCTGCGACATGTAGCCGACGCGCCGGCGCGTCTCGATATCGCGGGGATCGACCTCCCGGCCGAACAGCCGGGCGCGGCCCTCGCTCGCTTCGAGCAGGCCGGTCAGCATCTTCATCGTCGTGGTCTTGCCACAGCCGTTCGAGCCGAGGAAGCCGAAGATTTCCCCGCGCGGAATCGAGAGATTGACCGTGTCGACAGCAACGAAATCGCCGAAGCGCATGGTCAGCCCTTCGGCCTCGATCGCCAGCACATCGTCATGGCTGGTATCGCGGGGCGGGATCACCACAGCGTGGTGGTGGCTGCTCTGTTCTTCCGGCAGCAGCGCGATGAAGGCATCGTCCAGCGTCGGCGCGCCGGTCTGCATGAGTAGTTCGTCCGGGGTGCCGGTCGCCAGCACCCGGCCGGCATCCATCGCCATCAGCCAGTCGAAGCGCGCGGCTTCTTCCATATAGGCCGTCGCGACCAGGACGCTCATGCCCGTTCGCTCGGCGCGGATCGTGTCGATCAGATCCCAGAACTGCCGGCGCGAGAGCGGGTCGACGCCGGTCGTCGGCTCGTCGAGGATCAAAAGGTCGGGGTCGTGGATCAACGCGCAGCACAAGCCGAGCTTCTGCTTCATCCCGCCCGACAGCTTGCCGGCGGGGCGCCCGGCGAAGGGCGCAAGGCCGGTGCTCTGCAGCAGTTCGGCGATGCGGCGTTCGCGCTCGGCCTTGGCGTGACCGAACAGACGCCCGAAGAAGTCGACATTCTCGAAAACCGAGAGCGTCGGGTAGAGGTTCTTGCCCAGCCCCTGCGGCATGTAGGCGATGCGCGGGCAGACGCGGCGGCGATGCGCCGCATTCGCCATGTCGCCGCCCAGCGCTTCGACACGTCCGCCTTGGATCGTTCTCGCACCGGAAATCAACGAGAGCAGACTGGATTTGCCGACCCCGTCGGGGCCGATCAATGCCACCATGCAACCGGAGGGCAGGTCGAGCGTGATGCCGTCCAGCGCGCGCGTCGGGCCATAGCTCAGCCCGACATCGTGGAGACGTACGGCAGGGGCGGAGGCAGCGTCCCGGTTCATTTGACCAGACCGGCCTGCAGCCGAGCCGGCCACTCCACCTTGTCGTCATAGCGTACATAGGCCATGCCGGGCAGCCCGGTCTTGACCTGCTGGATGTAGCGCTGCAGCAGCTCGGGCGAAATCCGCGCCTTAAGACGGAACATCAGCTTCTGCCGCTCCTGTGCAGTCTCCACGGTCTTTGGCGTGAACTGCGCGACATCGGCGACCAGCGAGATCGTTGCCGGGATGACGTAGCGTGGCACGGCGTCGAGCACGATGCGCGCTTCGGCTCCCAATGGGACGCGCCCAGCCTGCTCGGTCGGCAGGAAGAAGGTCATGTAGACGTCGCCAAGATCGACGAGGTTCAGCACGCGTCCTCCGGCGGACAGCACTTCGCCAGGCTGCGCCACGCGATATTGAACGCGTCCAGCGCGCGGTGCCTTGAGGGTCGCGTCGGCAAGATCGGCATCGATACGCTCGATCGTCGCTTGTGCCGCGACGATGCTGGCCTCGGCCGCGACCACCTGGGAGCGCGCCGCGCTGATGGCGGCGGCCGACGCTGCCGATTGCGCCTTTGCTGCACCGACGGCGGCGCGGGCGCCTTCCGCGCGGGCGCGGTCGTCGTCGCGCGTCTGTTCCGAGGCGTTGCCGCGGTCGGCCAACTGCTCGGTGCGCTGCAGCTTCTTTTGAGCAGCGTCGAATTCGGCCTCGCGCTGCGCGATCACGGCCTTCGCCGCCTGTTCTTCCGCTTCCCGTTGGGTGACCTGGCTCTTGGCTGTCTCCACGGCGATGATCGCGCGTCGAAGCTGGGCCTCCGCCTCGCGCCGCTGGGCGTTGAGCTGGTCGGTGTCCATCACCGCGATGATCTGGCCAGCCGTGACGAAATCGCCCTCGTTGGCCAGGATCTCGCGGATGCGCCCGGCGCTACGGGTCGCGATGTCAATCTCGACCGCCTCGATGCGGCCATTGCCGCCGGCAATGCCATCGGGAAGGCTCCCCGGCTTCAGGGTCTGCCAGAGGAAATAGCTACCGATGCCGAGGCATGCGACGATGCCGGCGAAGAGCCAGCCTCGCTTCGGGCGCGTCATGGGAACAGATCTCCTCAATTCGAAATCGGGGTCCGGGCCCGACGGAACGGGCGGCATTCGGTCTTCATGGCGAGGCCCCTAGCGCGACAGCAGGATCGGGAATGGAGCATGCGCCAGCATGGTTCGAACCGCGAAGCGTCACAGGGACGGAGGGGCGGCCGCCAGGTTGCGGCCGCCCCTCTCCGACATCACGCCTCGGCGCCGGATGTCCTGCGCAGGGTGGAGAACGCCCGAGCGGCATCGCGCGTAGAGTCGGCCCAGAACTCCTGGACGAAGTTGGTCTGAACCTTCAGCGCCTCCGTAAAATCCTTTGCCCTCGCGAGTTCGTGAAACAGGTCGGCCTGCTTGCGCAGGCGCGTCTCGGTGAGGGTCAGAACTTCACCATAGAGGGATTGCAAGGCCGCCGTCTGCGGCTTCCACCATTCGGTCACGGAGAAGGGGAGACCATCGGCCTTCTTCGGTTCCGTCGTCGTCTCGGTCGGCGCGGTTTTCTCGGTCGGCATGAGGGAGACCTTTCCAAGTGGCTGGTACGGCTGCGTTCGCTTGCAGCGGAAGCGACCTTAGGCCGTAAGGGCATGAACGGCATTGATCGAGATCAACGAACGTTGACCGATGCTGGGCTAGTGACAAGGTTGCGCTGCAACAATCGGATTCGCACGGGTTTCCCATGGTCGAGGAAGCAACGGTCAAACGCTCAGCCCGCGTGACGCGCCAGCGCATTCTGGATGCGGCCACCCTGCGGTTCTCACAGCATTCTTACGATGAGACGACCCTGCGCGACATCGCCACCGACGTCGGTGTCGACGTCGCATTGGTCCATCGCGCCTTCGGCTCCAAGGAAGAGCTCTTCGAGCAGGCCGTAAAGTCGACCATTGACGGCGATTTCCAACAAGCGGCACAGGCCGCTGACCCCGGGCTCGCCATGACGTCACATTTCGTGCAGTCGCGCCTCTCGCCGGCGTCCGGCAGGGCCGATCCACTCAATATCCTCGTGCATTCGCTGAACAGCCACCGCGCCAACCCGATTCTGCGCGAGCTGGTGCAGCAGGACTTCATCCAGCCGCTGGCAGCCCGGCTTCCGGAAGGAGAACTCGGAGCCGCCCTGGCCATTGCCTGCCTCGCCGGTGTGGCGCTGTTGCGCGACGTGCTTGGCATCGCGGCGCTGCGCATGGCCGACGACGAGGAGATACGGCCGATAGTCGCCAAGCTGATGCGTGCCTGCCTTGGCCCGACTGCCGAGCCTGACGCCCACGGAGTCCGGCCGCCACAGTAGCTGGTCTCCCCATCGAAAGGACAACCATGTCACTTCCTGAACGAAATGCGCCCCGGCCCAACCCGACCGCCCGCGCGCCAGCTGCAGGCGAGGCCCTGGGTCTCGAGGCCTTCCGCTCGATCGACCGCATGCGCGAGGCGCTGAGCGCTCAGTTCAGCGGAGGTCTCTCGCCCCAGGCTCTGGCGCTGGCCTTCTTCGACTGGTCGATCCATCTCGCGGCAGCGCCCGGCAAGCGCGCCGAACTCGCCTACAAGGCGACCCGCAAGGCAAATCGCCTGCTGGCGCATCTCGCCGCCTGCCGCCTCGGCGCCGAGACCCCCGCCTGTATCGAGCCGCTGCCCGGCGACGATCGCTTCAGCAGTGAAGGCTGGCGGCAGTTTCCCTACAATGTCTGGTCGCAGGCCTTCCTGTTGAATCAGCAATGGTGGCATAATGTCACCCGTGAGGTTCCTGGCGTGACGCCGCATCACGAGGATGTGGTGTCCTTCACGGCGCGGCAACTTCTCGACATGGTCTCGCCGGCGAACATCCCCTTCGCCAATCCCGACGTCGTCGCGAAGACGTTGGAGACGGGCGGCGCGAATTTCGTCGAAGGCTTCCGGAACTGGCTCGAGGATGTCGGCCGGCAGTCGACAGGCCGCCCGCCCGTCGGGGCTGAGGATTTCGTCGTCGGCCGCGATGTCGCGGTCACGCCCGGCAAGGTCGTCTACCGCAACCACCTGATTGAGCTGATCCAGTATGCGCCGGCGACTGGGACGGTGGCGCCTGAGCCGATCCTGATCGTGCCGGCTTGGATCATGAAGTACTACATCCTCGACCTGTCGCCGCAGAACTCGCTGATCCGCCATCTCGTCGCGCAGGGCCACACCGTGTTCTGCATCTCCTGGCGCAATCCGACCGAGCAGGACCGCGACCTCGGCCTCGACGACTACCGACGGCTCGGCGTGATGGCGGCGCTCGACGCGGTGGGGGCGATCGTGCCCGACCGCGCGATCCATGCCGTCGGCTATTGCCTGGGCGGAACCCTGCTCTCGATCGCCGCGGCGGCCATGGCGAAGACGAGGGATCACCGGCTGGCATCGCTGACGCTGCTCGCGGCGCAGACCGACTTTACCGAGCCCGGTGAACTCGCGCTGTTCATCGACCCCAGCCAGCTCCATTTTCTTGAGAGCATGATGTGGAATCGCGGCTATCTCTCGGCCGACCAGATGGCCGGCACCTTCCAGCTGCTCCGCTCCAACGACCTCATCTGGTCACGCCTCGTGCACGACTATCTGATGGGCGAGCGCTCACCGATGATCGACCTCATGGCGTGGAATGCCGACTCGACCCGCATGCCCTACCGCATGCATGCGGAGTATCTGCGCCGGCTTTACCTCGACAACGAACTCGCCGCCGGCCGTCTGATGGTTGAGGGCCGCCCGGCCGCCCTCCAGAACATCCGGACACCGCTCTTCGTGGTCGGGACCGAGCGGGACCACGTCGCCCCCTGGCGCTCCGTCTACAAGATCCACTATCTCACCGACGCCGATGTCACATTCGTATTGACCAGCGGCGGGCACAATGCCGGCATCGTCAGCGAGCCCGGCCGGCCCCGCCGGCGGTTCCGCATCGCGACGTTGACCCATGACGATGCCAGGCTCGGTCCCGACGAATGGGTCGAGAACGCCACGACGCATGACGGCTCGTGGTGGACGAGCTGGGTGGCATGGCTAGCCGCGCATTCGGCCGAGGAGCGCGTCGCCCCGCCCGCCATGGGCAATGCCGGTAAAGGCCTATCTCCGCTCGACGACGCACCCGGCACCTATGTTCTGCAACGCTGAGGCACTCATGGACCAGACCGTTCTCAGGAACCGCACCTTCGGAGAGCTGGCGATCGGCGAGAGCGCCTCGCTCGTGCGCATCGTCGGGCGCGACGACATCGATCTCTTCGCCACCGTCTCCGGCGACGTGAACCCGGCGCATCTCGACGCCGCCTTCGCCGCAACCGACCTGTTCGGCCATGTCGTCGCCCATGGCATGTGGACGGGCGCGCTGGTCTCGGCCGTGCTTGGGACCAGGCTGCCCGGTCCCGGCACGATCTATCTCGCGCAGGATTTGCGCTTCCATAAGCCCGTCGCGCCCGGCGACACCATCACCGTGACCGTGATCGTGCAGGAGAAGCGGCCGGAGAAGCGGATCGTCCTGCTCGACACGCGCTGCACCAACCAGCGCGGCGAGGAGGTCCTGAGCGGCACCGCCACGGTGATCGCGCCGGAGCGCCAGATCACTTGGCCGCGCACCAAATTGCCGGAAGTCTCGCTGCGCCGGAACGACCGCTATGAGGACTTCGTGAAGCAGGCGCGCGAGCTCCCGGAGCTACGGGCGGCGATCGTGCATCCCTGCTCGCCGGAGGCGATCCTGGCGGCCGTCGAAATCCGCGACGAAGGTCTGCTGGAGCCGCTGCTGATCGGACCGGAGGCAAAGATCCGCGCAGCCGCTGACAAGGCTCAGGTCTCGCTCGACGGCATCGCGATCGAGACGGTCGAGCACAGCCATGCGGCTGCGGCGCGGGCCGTGGAACTTGCGGTGGCCGGCAAAGTCGCGACCCTGATGAAGGGAAGCCTGCACAGCGACGAACTGCTCGGCGCGGTGGTGGCGCCCGGCTCGGGTCTGCGCACCGAGCGGCGCGTCAGCCATGTCTACGCCATGAGCGTGCCGGCCTATGCCAAGCCCCTGATCGTCACCGACGCCGCGATCAACATCCAGCCGACGCTGGAGCACAAGCGCGACATCAGCCAGAACGCCATCGACCTGCTGCATGTCCTGGGCATTCCCGAACCGCTGGTCGCGGTGTTGGCGGCGGTCGAGACTGTGAACGCCAAGATGCCGTCCACGCTCGATGCCGCAGCGCTGACCGTGATGGCGGCGCGCGGCCAGATCACCGGTGCGCGCGTCGACGGCCCGCTCGCCTTCGACAACGCGATCAGCCCGGACGCCGCCCGCACCAAGGGCATCGTCTCCGCCGTCGCCGGGCAGGCCGACATCCTGCTGGTGCCGGATCTGGAAGCCGGCAACATGCTGGCCAAGCAACTGATCTATTTCGCCGGGGTGGATGCCGCCGGACTCGTGCTCGGCGCCCGCGTGCCGATTATCCTGACCAGCCGCTCGGATTCGCTGAAGACGCGCATCGCCTCGGCGGCTCTGGCCAAGCTCGCGGCCTCGCGGCGCAGCCTCGGGAAGGTCCCCGCATGACCGGCAAGCTGCTGCTCACCTTCAACGCCGGCTCTTCGACGGTGAAGATCGGCCTGTTCGCTCTCGGCCCTGCGGGCGCGCAGCGTATCGGCAAGGGCATGATCGATTTCCGCCGCGCACCGTTACGCTTCACGCTCAGTGAGGGTCCCGACACCTTCGACATCCTGCTCGAGGCGGCGGAAGACGACGAGCTGCACGACGTGCTGGCGGAAGCCTTCAGCCGGCTCTCCTGGCATTTCGACCTCGATAGCGTCGCCGCCGTCGGCCATCGCGTCGTGCATGGCGGCGACGGCTTCGCCGGCCCGGTGCGGCTCGACGACGACGCGTTTGTCGCGATCGACGCGTTGACCCCGCTCGCGCCGTTGCACCAGCCGCAGGGGCTACGCCTGATCCGAGCGCTGCGGCATCTGCGCCCGGAACTGCCGCAGACCGCCTCCTTCGACACCGCCTTCCACCGCAGCCACGCCGATGTGGTGCGCCGCTTCGCGATTCCGCGCGCGCTGCACGACCAAGGCGTGAAGCGCTACGGCTTTCACGGCCTGTCCTACAAGTTCATCGCCGCCGAGTTGGCGCGGCGCGCACCCGGCTTCGGCGGGGCTAAGATCGTCGCCGCCCATCTCGGCAGCGGCGCCAGCCTGTGCGCACTCGACGGCGGCCTCAGCCGCGACACCAGCATGGGTTTCTCGGCGCTCGACGGCGTGCCGATGGCGACGCGCTGCGGCGCGATCGACCCTGGCGTGCTGCTGCATCTGATCGGCACGCACGGACGGACGGTGCAGGATGTCGAGGACATCCTCTATCGCCGCTCGGGGCTACTCGGCGTCTCGGGCATCAGCGCCGACAGCCGGGAACTGCTGGAGAGCGACCGGACGGAGGCGCGGCAGGCGCTCGACCTCTTCACCTTCCGCATCGCCGGCGAGGTCTCCAGGCTGGCGACGACGCTCGGCGGCCTCGACGCCGTCATCTTCACCGCCGGCGTCGGCGAGAACCAGCCGCGCATCCGCGCCGATATCTGCGCGCGCCTCGCCTGGCTGGGCCTGAAGCTGGACGAGCCCGCCAATGCCGCGAACGCCGCAATGATCAGCAGCCCCTTCAGCCGCGTCACAGCCTTCGTGATAGCCACCGACGAGGAGCAGGTCATCGCGGATGAAACCCTGTCTATCCTCGACATCAGGAGATGAACGCATGAGCCCGATCGTCGATCTCACCGGCAAGCGCGGCCTCGTCGTCGGCATCGCCAACGAGCACAGCATCGCGACCGGCTGCGCCAGCGCCTTCCGGCAGGCGGGCGCGGAACTGGCCGTCACCTATCTCAACGAGAAGGCTCTGCCCTTCGTGAGCCCGGTCGCGGACGCGCTCAAAGCGCCGATCGTTGTGCCCTGCGACGTGCGCGTTTCCGGCCAGCTGGAGGCCGTGTTCGCGCGCATCGAGCGCGACTGGGGCCGGCTCGATTTCCTGCTGCACTCGATTGCCTTCGCACCGCGCGAGGACTTGCAGACGAGCGTCGTCGATTGCTCGGCCGAGGGCTTTGCACTGGCGATGGACGTCTCCTGCCATTCCTTCATCCGCATGGCGAAGCTCGCCGCACCACTGATGAAGGATGGCGGCGCCCTGCTGACGGTGAGCTTCTACGGCGCCGATCGTGTGGTCGAGAACTACAACCTGATGGGGCCGGTGAAGGCGGCGCTAGAATCAAGCGTCCGCTATCTCGCAGCCGATCTTGCCGACCGAAGGATCCGCGCGAACACGATCTCGGCCGGCGCCATCAGGACTCGCGCCGCCTCCGGCATCGGCCGCTTCGACGAACTTCTCGACAAGGTGCGCGAGCGCACGCCGGCCCAGCGCCTGGTCGGAATCGACGATGTCGGCCGCGTCGCCGCCTTCCTTGCCAGCGAAGCCGGAAGCTCGCTCTCCGGCTCGGTCGTCTATGCCGATGGCGGCTTCCACACGATCGCCTGAGGGAGTTCTCCGGTGGCACGCTGCTTCCATGATGAGAACGTGTGCGGTTCCTCTGATCGATAGAAAAACGGAGTAGCATGATGCTGGGACAGCAAGCGGAAGCCGTGGCGACAGCATCGCCGGTCCTGACGCTGGGCGAGCTCGATCTACTGCACGCATGGTGGCGCGCCGCGAACTACCTCTCCGTGGCGCAGATCTTGCGGCCATAACCGCTCCGGCCATTGCCGGCACCGCCGTCTACGCCAAGCAGGCGATCCGCGAGAAGCTGATCGAGCATCACCGCTCTATCCGCGAGCACGGCGTTGACATGCCGGAGGTTCGCGACTGGCGCTGGCCCACAGGCGCGTGAGCTCACTCTTCGCGGAGCGCCGCTACCGGGAGAGGTCCCCCGCGCTATTGCCAGCGAGGCTGGCTCAGGGGGGCGTTGCGGGGTCTCCCCGCAGAAGGGGTCGGTCGAGACCCACGGCTCGACCGCAGGGGAAGTCGTTCCCCTCCCAGGCTTGGTTGATCAATTTTTACCAAGTTTCTGAACCGTTGCTTCATTGCGGTGCATCTATTCTAGTCGCCGAGTAGGCGGACTACGAGCGGGTGGGTTTTGTTGCATGCAGAGAATGGAATTCTAAGGCGGATTGCCAGCGGAGAGCCGATTGAAGACGTGGCGACTGCATTGTGCCGCGAAGCGGAGGCAGGATTTCCCGGTCTTGTCTTTGTGGTAGCGCGCGTCGATCGGATGAGACTTCTCCGCTTCGTGTCCGGTCCGAGCCTGCCCACCAGTTTCGTCGCCGCGATTGAAAGTCATGCGGACAGTCCTGATGCTCTGACGTGCAGTCTTGCGACCTCTGTCGAACAGCCGCTCTTTTTCACCAGGATCCAGACTGATCAGGATTGGAGCAGGTTCCGCGATTTTCACTGTGAGATCGATTTCCGGGCGTTTTGGTCCTATCCGTGTTCCAACGAGAACGGCGCTCCGATCGGGCTCCTCGGCGTCTATGTGTGTGAAGCGCGCGAACCGTCGGCGCAGGAGGCCGCGTTCATCGATCGCTGGCGGGTGCTGTGCGAACTCGCGCTACGCCGCCATGAGCATGCCGACGCCGGGGAGCGCAAGGCGCTGACCGACGCCTTGACGGGTTTGCCCAACCGCGCTGCTTTCGAGGCGAACTTTGCCAGTCTCGAAGCCCAGCCGTTAAACTCATGGGCGATGTTCGTCATCGATCTGGACAATCTCAAGACTGTCAACGATGTGTTCGGCCACAAGGCTGGCGACCAGCTGATCCGGATCGCCGGGGAGCGCATCTCCCAAGCGATGGCGCCGGACGTCACCTACCGGATCGGCGGCGATGAGTTCCTGGTGATTGTCAGGCGGCAGAAATGGCTTCGCGACCTGGAGGCGGCAGCTTGTGAGATTCTCACATCACTGGAGATTCCGGCCAATTGCGATAGCCAATCGTTCATTCCGGCCGCGACGATCGGGGGCGCCGTATTCGACGCTGAAGACTGCGATGCGCAGCGCGTCTATCAGAACGCGGATTTCGCCCTCTATCATGCCAAGGAGACGGGCCGCGGTGGCTTCGTCCGCTACTGGACGGGCATCGATACGCGGATGACGCGCCGCCGCAGCGCGGTGCGCGATGTCGCCGAAGCGCTTGAGGAGCATAGGATCGAGGCTTGGTATCAGCCGATCGCCCAGCTTGACACGCGCAAAGTCGTCGGCATGGAAGCGCTCTGCAGACTGCGCACCCCGTCTGGCAAACTCATTCCGGCGAGCGGCTTCATTGATGCGACGACGGACGCCAAGGTAGCGACCGAACTCACGAGCCGCATGTTGGGGCATATCACACGGGATCTGGAGGCGTGGCGGGACCGGGACATTCCCTTTCCGGAGATCGTGCTCAACGTCTCGACGGCGGACTTCTATGCAGGCGATCTTCTCCGCAAGCTGGAGATCGCTTTCGCTGCGACCGGGATGCCGGTCTCGCGGCTGACGCTTCATGTGAACGAGGATGTCGCGGCAGGGCGCGGCGATGGGATTGTCGCCCGCCAGATTGCGCGTCTGCGCCGGCATGGCGTGCGCGTGGCGCTCGATGATTTCGGAAAAGGGCAGGCCTCTCTTACGCATCTGCTCGAGATGCCGGTGGACGAGATCATTATCGCCCGCTCGTTCGTCGAACGGCTTTGGCCGGCCGATCCGGCCCTGGTTATCGTTCAGGGCCTGATCGACATCGCACGCCAACTCGAGATCCGCGTCATCGCGAAAGGGATCGAGACGGAGGTTCAGGCGAGTCAGCTTTGGGCCATGGGCTGCCGGTATGGTCAGGGCTTCGCCTTCTCGCGGCCGGTTGATCGCGAAACGGCGCTCATGTTCCTGCACCGGCACGGACAAGATGTCGCCGGATCGATTCCGGTTGGAACGCCGAAACCTCGAGTGAGGCATCGACAAGTGCGTAAGCGAGCGTAATGCGGCGGCTGTTATTGCCGTTGCACCTTGCACGGAGGTCTCCCGCCGATCTTCGTAGTGAACCGCCCCGGGTTCGCCGGAGGCCGTTTGGTTTGATTCAGGCCGCGATGGCTGGCTCGTCCAGCATAGCGAAATAGCGTTCCTCGGCCTCGGCCGGCGGGATGTTGCCGATGGGCTCCAGCAGCCGGCGATGATTGAACCAATCGACCCAGGTCAGCGTCGCGAACTCCACGGCCTCGAAGGACCGCCATGGTCTCCACGCCGGTGGATCAGCTCGGCCTTGTAGAGTCCGTTGATCGTCTCGGCGAGAGCGTTATGGGATGTCCTGGCGTGGCGCGGGGCGGAGGGTTTGGGCGGTCGGGACATCATGCGGCCGCCTTCAGGCGCTTCTTCGCCAGCATGGCGCGGACGAACTTGTCCCACTTCGCCATGCCAGCGCGCTTCTCGACCATGTAGTGCCAGCGGTCATAGTGCTTGGAGCTGACGTCCTGAAGAGTGTGGTTTTGAATCCTGTCGCGGATTTCCTTTGAGAGCCCGGCCTTGCCGGCAAGCGTTTTCCATGTGCGCCGAAGGTCGCGGTTCGTAACCACAGGGATGACCTCACGTTCGCGCTGGCGCCACATGAAAGAGTAGAGCGTTCCGTGGCTGACGGGCTTTGACGGGTCTTTGGCCGATGGGAAAAACCAGCCATGCTCGTTGGGCTTTATCTCTTCGATGAGATCCGCCGCGATCTTGGGCACAGGAATGGCGTGGGGTTTACCGTTCTTGGTCTTGGACCAGTCGATGATCCGCTCCTTGGCGTCCCACTGATCGACATGCAGACGCGCGATCTCCTCGACGCGCTGGCCGGTCAACAGGAGAATCCTGACGGCACGGGCATAGGGCGGGTGGACCGGCGTGTCGGGGCATTCCAGCCACCGATAGAGCCGGAGGAACTCATCTTCGTCCAGCCAGCGTGTGCCGACGTTCTTGGGCTCTGTCGGAATGCCCGCCGCCGGATTGTAAACGAGCCGAAAGCGGCGCGCTGCGGTCGAGCGGTAGTCATGCTCGGATTTAAGACCCCAGCTATATGCGGATCGAATGTAGGATCGCACATGGTCGGCCATTGACCGCTTCCCACGCTCATAGACCGGGCGAATGATCGCCGTGATCTCTTCCGGTTCGATGTCGCGCGCCGGGCGGTTGCGCCCGAGCGTATCGGCGATTTTGTTGAGGCCCTTTTCGGCTTCTTTCCAAGATGGCTTTCCGGCCTCCTTGAGGGCCGCGACATAGGCTTCGAACAGGTCAGCGACCGTACCGGGGCGGGTGTCTCCGGCGATCTTGATGCTGCGGCCCTTCTGGATCATCCCCGCGAAATCGCGGTTGTACACTTCTCGCGCCTTGCTGAGCGGCATCGCCGGATATGAACCGAGCTTCTTCTTGATCCGCTTCTGATCGCGCCATTGCTGCGCCATCCAGTCCGCAGTCACACGGGTAGGCATCGGCTTCATGACGAGGACCAGGCGGCCGGTGCCGTGTCCTTCGCCGTCAACGAGGCTTAGCTGTTTTTGGGTCTGCTCAACCTGCTTCAGGGCGCGGCGTATTTCTCCATCTGTAAGGCTCGGCACTGGGGTTCTCCATCGGCTTTTTGGTGGGGTCGCCAGACGGGTTTGTGGTGTCGGCAACTGGGGTCAAAAAGGGCTCCGATCCCCTTAAAACCGCCCCCACTATGCCATGGTATCCGCTCCTGCGACAACCCTAAAAAACCCAGTGTTTTACGCTGCTTGAGCGTGATCTATCGTGATCGAAAAGGGTCTAGTGGGATGGTTGTGGACGAGGATGATCGCCGAAGCGGAGAGCTCCAGCGCGCGCTTGACGA